>Snoopy_p1__coassemble_354_pt1 | contig 30032 bp, 25 predicted proteins | sample Snoopy_p1__metabat2_high_PE_024 | metagenome-assembled genome bin Snoopy_p1
CGGAACAGATATAAGAGTTGGAAGTTACAGATAGCTGCTTAATCAGCAGACACTACTTAATAGAGGGGATAAAAGGAGATAGGATATGAAGATAAAAAAGAAGATAGTATCGATGCTCTGTTCAGCAATCTTACTTGGAGGAATGGCTAACGTTGCCATGCCGGATGTACAGGCTTCGGTAGAGCAGACCAAACAAGTGGACGGGTCGTATCTGACCATGGAAGAGAGTGCTTCGGGACGCAGTCAAAATGAAGCATCCAAGGGTCAATATATTATGGTCGGCGAGTGCTCTATTACAAAGGCAGGACGCGGACGGATTTATGTATATGCCGGAACAACAGCTAATAAGACTGTAAATTTGGTATCTACAATCATATATGTAGACAGATATAATGAAGAGAAAGATGCGTGGAGCCAGATTGATGCCTGGAGACAGGATGCACAAAATGACTATTATGTAAGTACATCCAAATATATCAAAGTAGATCCTGGCTATTTTTACAGAGTGCGTGCGGATCATTTTGCAGGAATGCAGTATCCGTACGAAAGTACATATTCATTTACTGACGGAATAAAGATCGACTAAACAAGCCCATACTTACCTTTTATAATTCCACAAAGTCTCAAGTGGTTGAAGCAGCCGTCATGGTAGCGTACAGAGCAACTATAAATTGATTGATTTTAAGAAGCCTGTACCAGAAAACACCACAATCTAAAAAAACACACTGTCATGACGGCTGCTTCAACCACTTGGGCACGAAAAACAGAATCAGGTAAATTGCAAACAGCAATCGAGATTATTTCCCGATTGCTGTTTTTAATGCTTTTGCAAGCTGATCCGGGCAGGAAGTTGGACGAAATCCGCAGTGGATTCCTTCTACTTTGTCAATGACTTCCTGTACGTCCATACCTTCTACAAGACGTGCAATTCCCTGCAGATTGCCGTTGCATCCGCCGGTAAAGTGAACATTTTTCACTTTATTGTCTTCAATTTCAAATTCGATATTCTGGGAGCAGACTCCTGTTGGTTTGTACTGCATCAATGTAAATCCTCCTGTCTTGAATTTTCATTTGTATCGTATCAGAAAAATTATAGCAGACCTGTATGGGAAATGCCAGAGGGAAGTTTTACTTGTTTTTTATTCACTTTCGTACGTCAGGTTTCGAGCATTTCTGTGGAAAACTGACAGAATTTAAAACGGTCTTGTGGATTACTTTTAAAAGTGGGACAATCCTTGAAAATCAAGGAAAGTAAAGGGGAGCATGAGGCAGATACCAGAGAGTGTATGAGGAAAATCCAGAGATTGGTCAAGAAGAGAATGTAGAATTATGTAGAACGGTTTTGCGGGCATCTGCTGGAGACTTGTTCTATAATGTCCACAGGCACACAATCGGACGAATTGTGAAAATGACCAGAAACAGGAGGGTTTTACTATGTGGAAAGAAGCAGTAACAGAGACCGGCATTGTATTTTATCTGATGTTGGGAGTAGGGGGCGTAGGAGTATTTGCAAAAGTCATGAATTATGTGACATTGCGTAAGCTGGTAAAAGCGGCGGGAAGTATGTCAAAAAGTACACACAAGCTGATGAAACTGGTCCGGGCAAAATATGAACATGCCTGCATGGTACACGACAGAGTAGAAAATGTGAATGCATTTGTAGAAAAGTACATTTATGAATACCGGGGATTTTTATTGAAAATACATACCTGGCGTCAAATTCAGATCCAATCAATTTGGTTTGCCGGGATTTTAGGGGCAATTGGAGCGCTTGGACATTTTGCGGCTCATGGATTTTGTGAGCAGATGTATCAATATGGAGCAGTAGGAATTGCGGAAATGGTCGCGTTGTTTGTAATCAGTCAGTTGTCGGATGAATCTTACAAGATTGAGGCGGCAGAGAATTACATGGTAGATTATCTGGAAAATGTATGTGCCCATCGATACAAACGGATGCGCAAGAATGACAAGAATCTGGAAGTGATCCGTACAGAAACAGCAGAGCCGCAGAAACTTTCCGGTGCACAGCGTGCTTCGAAAAGAGCCGCTGCTGCAGTGAAAGAGCAGGAAGCAGAATTTGTAGCTGATATGGAGCAAAAAGTGGAAATAAATGCAGAGCCGCAAAACGTATCGGCTGAAGAATTAAAGAAAAAAGAATTGTCTAAGCTGGAGGCTTCCATGAAAAAAGCAGACCTGGAAGAAGAGGAAGAACCGACACTTAAGGAAGATGCGATCCGCCAGATTTTGGAAGAATTCCTTGCCTAACAAAGTCAGATTTGATAAAATGGGCTTGTAAATTAAAAAGCAGAGAGGAAGGATAAACAATGGCTAATAAAGTAACATTCGATTATTCAAAAGCAGCTGGTTTTGTTCAGGAACATGAAATGGCATATATGAGCGAGCTTGTGGCACAGGCAAAGGACAAGCTTGTGGCAAAGAGCGGAGCCGGAAATGATTTTCTTGGATGGATCGATCTTCCGGTTGATTATGATAAAGAAGAGTTTGCACGGATTCAGAAAGCAGCAGAGAAGATTCGCGAAGACTCCGAAGTGCTTCTTGTGATCGGAATCGGCGGATCTTATCTTGGAGCAAGAGCTGCCATTGAATTTTTAGGACATTCTTTTGCAAATGTAGTATCGAAAGAGATCAGAAAATCTCCTGAGATCTACTATGTAGGAAACAGCATCAGCAGTACATATATCAAACATTTGATCGACGTGGTGGGAGACAGAGATTTTTCGATCAATATGATCTCAAAATCCGGAACAACTACTGAGCCGGCCATTGCCTTCCGTGTATTTAAAGAGATTCTGGAAAAGAAATATGGAAAAGAAGAAGCTGCAAAGAGAATTTATGCGACGACGGATAAAGCAAAAGGTGCGCTGAAGAACCTTGCGACAGAGGAAGGATACGAGACATTTGTAGTACCGGATGACGTAGGTGGACGTTTCTCAGTCCTGACAGCCGTTGGTCTTCTTCCGATCGCAGTAAGCGGTGCGGATATCGAGAAGCTGATGGAAGGTGCAGCAGCAGGAAGAAAAGAAGCTTTGGAGAATGATTTTGCTGAGAATGGAGCGCTTCAGTATGCCGCAATCCGTAATATCTTACTGAGAAAAGGAAAGACCATCGAAGTTTTGGCAAATTATGAACCAAGCCTTCACTATGTATCTGAGTGGTGGAAACAACTTTATGGAGAGAGCGAAGGAAAAGACCAGAAAGGTATTTTCCCGGCATCTGTAGATCTTACAACAGACCTGCACTCCATGGGTCAGTTTATTCAGGATGGAAACAGAATTCTGTTTGAGACTGTGATGAATGTGGAGACATCCAAAGAGGAGATCATCATCAATGAAGAACCTGTAGATCTGGATGGATTGAACTATCTGGCAGGAAAAACAGTGGATTTCATCAATAAGAGTGCGATGAATGGGACAATCCTTGCACATACAGATGGAAATGTACCGAACCTGATCGTAAATATTCCAGAACAGAATGAGTACTATCTGGGACAGTTGTTCTATTTCTTTGAATTTGCATGTGGAATCAGCGGATATCTGTTGGGAGTAAACCCATTCAATCAGCCAGGAGTTGAGAGCTATAAGAGAAATATGTTCGCACTTCTTGGAAAACCTGGATTTGAAGCAGAAAGAGAAGAGCTGTTGAAGAGACTGTAAGCGATAATAAAAAAGACAAGCAGAAAGCCTCCGGCGGGGAAGATTAATTTCTTTCCCCAGCCGGGGGCTTTTTATGAGGATTTGTAAATTCTGTTTTTGTATTCTTTGGGAGAAATTCCATATTGTTTTGTAAAAGCTTTATAAAAAACAGAATAATCAGAAAATCCGCATAGCTCTGGTAATTTCTTGAGTGGAATATGGTTGGAAATTAAATTTTTTGCTTCGATCAGACGGCGCTGAGTAATATATCGGTAAAGACTTAAATTAATCTGTTTGCTAAAAAGCTGATTAATAGAAGATTCACTGACAAGAAAATGAGAAGCAATCCGCTTTGCGCTTAGTTCTTCTGATAGATGGTTTTCAATAAAGCAAATAATCTCGTCTAAAAGAATGGTTTTTTCTGGCTTTAATGGGTTAATCTCATGAGAATTTAGAAATTGATAAAGTAGAGAAACAATTTGGGCGGATAAACCGATTTTATAAAGTTCTGTACCGGAAAAATCTGCGGAAATATTTAACATTTTTTCATAAAGTGCTTCTATTTTGTACAATGTATTTCCAGATAAAAGAAATACATTTTGTGGCAGTAAAGGCTGTGTTTTGGCAACAGAATCTTTGTGGAGAATTTTCATATATTGATGATATGTTTTATTACTGATCCACATGACTGTTCTGCGGTAAGGCTCAGATAGTTTTTCCAAATACAGGGGGCAATGGCTGATACCTGGAGGAATTGCCACGATAGAATTTTTTACCAGTTGATAACGAGTGTTGCCGATCATGTACTGTAAAGAACCACTTTGACAAAATAAAATTTCAAAAAAATTATGGCTATGTAAATCTACATTGTCTTTAGAGTAGCTGATATCTTCATGAACATCTACATATTCACTGTCCATTTCCAATTCTTGATAAGTAAGCTCATCACTGGAAAATGTAGGGTCATTTAATAATAACTTGGCTTCGTGAAGTTTCATAAAAATCCTTTCTCTTTTTTGTGTAAAAAGTATAATACATTGAAAAAATATGAAATTAAATGCTGGATTTGCAATGTAATTTGATGAATTTGCAATATAAATTGCAATTATTATAAATTATAATTAGGATAACACAAATCACGTGAGTTGGAAAGAAAAAGAAAAGAGGACGAGCAAAATGAATAAAAAACAAATTCGCCCTTTCGGAGTGAAGGATGAACTGGGATATGTATTTGGAGATATGGCAGGTAGTTTTGTCAATTTGTTTGTAGATGCATATTTTTTGATTTTTTGTACAAATGTATTAGGAATTAGTGCAGGATGGATGGGAACTTTATTTTTGGTAGCCAGATTATGGGATGCAATCAATGATCCGCTTATGGGTTCTTTCCCTGATCGTTGGATGATTGGAAAGTCTGGAGATAAATTTAAACCATGGATTAAGATTTTTATGATTCCGCTGGCACTGTCAGGAGTGCTCTGTTTTGTGGATGTTCCGTTGCAGGGAGTTGCTCTTCATGCATATGTAGCATTTGTATATGTTTTATACGGAATGAGTTACACAGGAACTTCTATGCCATTTGGGGCAATGGCGAGTGTAGTCAGTGATGATCCAATTCAAAGAAGTAAATTGTCCAGAGCAAGAAGTATTGGCGGTACATTTGTAGGAATTTTAGGCCTTTCTATTGTTCCACTTGTATGTTTTGATAAACAGAGCAATATTGTTCCGGAAGGGTTTACACTGGTAGCGGCAGTGTTTGCAATTTTAAGTATTATCAGCTACATTATTTTATTCAAATTTACACAGGAACGTGTGCAGTATAATTCTGAGAAAGCAGAAAAATTTAATTACGGAAAAGTGTTGAAAGCAACAATCCATAACAGACCTTTGATAGGAGTTATGGTGGCTACATTAGGAAGCATGTTATTTATTACAGGTTCAAATCAAGTACGAAGCTATATTTTTAAAGAATACTATGCAAGAACAGATGTAATGTCTATCATCAGTCTTGCAACGATTCCGATTTTAATTATTTGTTTTCCAATTGTTCCGAAACTGGTAGGAAAATTTGGCAAGAAAGCAACATTAACTGTGGCAATTGTTTTCAGTACGATTTTTAGTGCGATTCCGGTAATCATAGAAATTAAAAACGTATATGTATATGCGACGCTGGTTATTTTAGGAACGATTGGTCAGACGGTATTTTCAATGTTAATTTGGGCGCTTGTTACAGATTGTCTGGATTACAGTGAATGGAAATTCCATGAGAGAAGTGATGGTTCCATGTATTCATTATATACATTTAGTAGAAAAATAGGCTCTACAATTGCATCTACAGGAGTTTCTTTCGGATTGGCAGCCATAGGTTTTGTTTCTGGTGCAAATGTTGTACAGACCCCAGAAGCAGTCAATGGTATTTATTTCCTGGTAAATATCATTCCTGTAGCTACTTGTGTTCTGGAGTTAATTGGAGTAGGAGTTATTTTCAACTTGAATAAGAGTACAACAGACCAGATGTATGCAGAATTAAAAGAACGATAAAAATATAAAATTGGGGATGATTGTGTGAAAAAAATAGATATCCATTTACATGCGGCATGGAAATCCGTTCCGAAATTAGAAAACTTTTTCCTGTCAACAGGTGAAGAAATGCTGCCTCATTTAGAGGAACTTCATATTGAAAAGGCAATTGTATTATCAGCAGGAGAGACAGAGGGAATGCTGGCCTCTGTCTCGGGAAATCATTCATGCAGGGAGTTAGTTAAGAAATATCCGGAAAGCTATGCTTGGATGTGTAATTTAGATGAAAATTGCGAAGAAACGGTAGAACAGCGTTTGAGAGAATATCAAAAGCAGGGTGCTGTAGGAATTGGTGAATTTATGATTTGTAAAAAAATCAGTGATTCCTTTATACAAACCGTATTTCGAGCGGCAGAAAAATTGGAACTTCCGATTCTTTTTCATATGAGTCCGCAAGTGGGATATCAATATGGTATTGTAGATGAACCAGGACTGCCAATGTTGGAAGAAGCATTAAAAACATATCCTGCATTAAAGTTTGTAGGACATAGTCAGCCGTTTTGGCATGAGATAAGCGGGGATGCAAAGCCAGATATCGAATCCAGAATGGAATGGGGCAAAGGTTTGGTGAAAAAAGGCGGAAGACTGGTTCATTTGATGAGAAATTACACAAATTTATATGCGGATTTGTCTGCAAATAGCGGTGGATGTGCTATTATGAGAGATGAGAAATTTGGCTTATGCTTTTTGGAAGAGTTTCAAGATCGATTGATGTTTGGCACAGATATGGTCAATACAGAGATGAAATTTCCACTTGGCGAATGGTTAGACCGACAGTGTGAGGAAGGAAAACTATCCGTACAGGCTTATAGAAAAATTTGCTTTGAAAACGCAAAAAAAATATTTCATATATAAAAAAGAAAGAGAGAAAAAATGAGAACAAGAATTATCCCTAAAATGTTAAATGATGAAGTAGAAGAATATCTTATGCGCAATGATATAGTCATAGTTCCGGTGGGGACGGTTGAAATGCATGGAGGTTTTCCTCTGGATGCGGAAACGGTTGTCAGTGAAGCTTTTGCATTAAAAATGGCGGAAGCATGTGATGGACTTGTGTTGACGGGATTACCTTACTTTTACGCAGGCGCGACTGCAAGCGGAAGAGGAACGGTTCAAGTGAGCATTCAGGAAGGAATTCGTTATTTGACAGGAATTGCAGAAAGCCTTTTACGTCAGGGATTTAAAAGACAAATTTATATCAGCGCGCATGGACCGGCACATATGACAGTAAGTCCAATGGTACGAGATTTTATGGACAGGACAGGAAGTTCTGCTTTATATATGGATATGATTATGCAGTTGATAAAAAATGGACAGGATTTATTTCAATCAGCAGATACATTTCATGCAATTACATTGGGGGCATATGATATGTTTGGAAGATTAACCGATGTGCCGCTGACCACTCAATATGAACATCATGAAAAACAAAGTTGTGCAGAATTTGATGACTTATTTTCTCTGGCATATCAAAGTGGTTCAATCGGATATTATTTTGGAAATCCAAAAGACCATATGAGTACCCCTGCGATTCCTACGGAGGAAAGACGCAAAGAGCTGGCGGAAGAAGGAAAAGAAACGATTGAAGCATTGGTGAAACGGATGAATGTCCCTCATATTGTAGAACAGATGAGAAAATTAGAAGCATACAATCAAGACGTTGCCAAACGTTGTCCGTGGGTTCCTTTTGCACAGGAAACGGTATGATTTGGAATTTAAAGAAAACAGATAAGCAGAAAGCCTCCGGCGGGGAAGAAATATTCTTTCCCCAGCCGGGGGCTTTTTATGATGAAATCGTGTACTGTTCAATTAGCGAAGATAAGCGTGCGGTTACTTCTTCATCTGTATAGAATAAAGTGTCATCCATTGTTTCAAAGAAATCTTGAAATGTAGATAGAAGACCAGGTTCTTCGATATTTAAGAAAATATGTTGCTTTGCTTCTGAATCTACAAACATCAAATAGCCAGAACTTTGTCCAATATAGATATTCGCTCCGTAAGGAATGCTGCCAATATTCTCTTTTAGCATTTTGTATCGAAACTGATTTTTTACATGAAGCATCTGTTGGATCAGAAAGATACAGTCTTTTTGTTCAAACGGCTTGTAAAGAATCTCCGGATATTCTACAAAACGTCCGGTTTCTAAAAAAGTGCGGATTCCGTCTTCTGAAAAGAAAAAGACGGAATTGGAATTCTCGTGTCGTTGCTTCAGTATAGACTGATGTTCTTGGAACAGAGAAATCAACACATTTTTATCAACAAATTCTTCGCATAGATATTTTCTCAAAAATGAAGATGGAATCAGATGCGTAAGACAAGGAATCATCTGGAAGGAATAATCAACAGAGGTTGCCTTTGATAAAATTGGGGCTATATAATTTAGCAAAAAAACAGGATTTTCTATTTGCTGCAGCAAAGGCTTGGAAGCTGCTTTGTATTCTGAAAAAATATTACGGAAAAAATGGAGTATTTCCGGTTGTTTAAAAACCATTCCCTTTTGTGTGTCACTAGATAATAAAATCGCATAGCCACTGGTCAGGATCATATAGGGAAATACCTGGAAGGCATGTGTGTGTGATAAAATATTATCATAGTAATAAAAACTTTGATACTGATAACAGCAGTTGTACAAAGGCAGAATGCTCTGTAAACAGTGTAGATTGTAATCTTTTTTTGATGGGGTGACCTGTATAGTATTGTTAAAACTGATAATATGATTTACGGAAAATGGATTTGTAGTTTGTTTTATATGCGATAAAACATCAATTGCAGGTGAAAAATCGGGTTGTATTAGCAGGTCAATCTGTCCATTTGGCTGACTGGTTTCTTTTAACATGAGGGAAGTCACACATTGTGTGACTTCAAAAGAATTCGATAACGTAGAAACTTCCGGAAAATGTTCTGTAAAATTTGGAATAGAATATTGAATGGGAACAGAACTGGTATTTTTGGCGAAATCGGTTAAGAAGTTCATCACATCTTTGCGGCGGTAATAATTATCTGCTCCCACCAGCGTTATCTGATAAGCCTCTAATAATTCCTGATGTTCCAGAGGTGTCAAATGAATGAAATCTGAAATATGTTCAATCGTGGAAATGTTAGAAGGCAGTCTTTTCCCGCGGATAATTTTGTAAATAGAAGAACGATCTATATTACAGTATTGCGCAAGTGCGTAGATAGTAATTTTTTTATTGTGAATATGGTCTGATAATAATTGCGAAAACTCTGACATGGATAATCCCCCTAAAAGTGCAAATAGTCATATAATTATACCCCCCTCCGAAAAATTCAGTCAATAACAAACTGAATTTTTCTTTTATCTTTTTGTTAGGAAGGAAAAGTATAAAAAGTAAAACAAAGGAGAAAGAATGGCGAAAGGCTGTCCACAATGCGAGACACATATTGAGTGGGAATGTGGAAAAAAGTAAAATGAAGAATGGTATTGTGGGAAAGTAGATTTAATAGAGGAAGAAAACATTCTATTTAGGATTTTAGAAAAAATCGGGGAAGGAGAACTACAAATGAAAAGAAAGAAGGTTTTGGCAATACTGCTGTCAGTTGCCTTGGCAGCAACAGCGGCAACGCCTGTTACTGTAGATGCGGCAGAAGAGCCAATTGCGCAGGAAAACCAAAAAGAGTTACCAGAGATAACAGAAGAAATCGGTACGGATGTAAAAGAGTTAATAGACATATCTATAGAAAATACGAATGAAGCAACAGGAGCATTTCGTATTATTTTCAACCCTGAAAATGGTACAGAGTATCCATTTACAAAGTTTGTTGGAAAAATATGGTATCAATCAGAAGAAAAAGAACACGCAGTTGAAGAAAAAGAAGCAGTTCCTGTTTATGATGCTACAGGAAAGAATATTGAAAACTATGTAATTGATGTAGAACCTCAAGAAGAGGGAAAACTTCATTATTTCATTCAGCCGTCTGTTTTTGTCGGAGAAGAAGAGGTGGAGTTAGAATTACAGGAGAAAGTTGTGTTCAGGGAGAACAAACAGGAAGGGGTTCTTCCTGTTCTGGAAGAAGCAGACAGTCAGACTGCTTCCGTAGAAATGACTATTGACCTGGATGAGTCAGAGAAAAAAGCGCAGATCACAGTATCTGGTATAGAAAAAGGAACTTCCAAGGTACAGTTTCCGGTCTGGAGTGAAAAAAATGGTCAGGATGATATTGTATGGTACGATGGAGTCCAACAGAAAGATGGAAGCTGGACAGTAGAAGTTTCTGTAAAAAATCATAGGTCAGTTGGGAATTATACCGTTCATACATATGGGACAAAAGATGGAAAGCAGCAATTTCTGACAGCTTCTTCTTTTTCTGTTTCAGCACCGATAATGGGAAATATGTCTGCAGGAGAACTTTCTGATGACAAGTTTCGCGTAGAGTTGCACGGGATTTCTGCAGTGAGTGGGGTGGAGAAGGTTGAAGTACCAGTGTGGAGTCAGAAAGATCAAAGCGATATTCGCTGGTATGAAGCAAAAAAATCTTCCAACGGAACCTATTATGTAGATGTGGCATTGAAAAACCATCAATATAATGAAGGAACGTATATGATCCACGTTTATGTAACAGATGGAAATGGAATCCCATCTTTTGTTGGAAATATAGAGAAAAGTATCAGTAAAACAGTAGGTAATTTTTCGGCAGAGGAAAAAGGAGATTCTTGGAAACTAACATTGTCAGATGTATCCGTTCCGGGAGGAATTAAAAGTATCAAGTATGCTGTCTGGAGTGAAAAGAATGGACAGGATGACATTGTGTGGTATGATGCAGAAAAGAAAGGCAGCAGCTATTCAGCAGAGATTAAACTTAAAAATCATAAATCGCTGGGTACATATAATGTTCATGTTTATGCAGAAAATAAATCAGGAAAACTGATCATGCTACAGGCAAATACATTTTCTGTGCAGGCTCCATCGGCTGGGAAGCTAGAGATCAGGTTTAAGGATGTGAATAAAGGAACTTTTGATGTGACAGTAACAGGCATTACAAATGAGAGCGCAGTGAAGGGGATAAAAGTACCCGTATGGTGCGCATCTGATCAGAGTGATATTGTCTGGTATACGGCTTCCAGACAAAACGATGGAAGTTATGTAGCGAAAGTAAATATTAAAAATCATAAATATCATACGGGAACTTATAATGCACATGTATATTTGCAGGATATTACAGGAGATATGAATTTTACGGGAAGTACAACCTGTGAAATTGCACTTCAAGCTGGGAAATTGAAAGTAAATGATGTAGACGGAACCCAGCAGAAATATCAGGTTTCCCTGAAAAATACAGAAATTCCAGGCGGAGCAAAAGAAATTCTTTTTGCAGTCTGGAGCGAACAGGGGGGTCAGGATGACATTGCCTGGTATACTGCAAAAAATGGAACTGCGAATATTGAGATCAAAAATCACAAAACAGCAGGAAAATATAATGTTCATGCATATGCAGCGGCTCAAAATGGAGATCGTATCTTCCTTCAGGAGACGACATTTAATGTAGACAGTATGCCAAGTGCACGTTCGGTTACAGTAAGCGGTGTTGATGGAACAAAAGGAACGTTTCGAGTGACGGTCTCTGGAATTTCAGCGCTTTCAGGCGTGGAAAAAGTGGAGATACCAGTGTGGTGCAGTTCGGATCAGAGTGATATTAAATGGTATACTGCATCGAAAAATTCGGATGGCTCTTACTCATCAGATATCCATGTAAAAAATCATAAGAATCATTTTGGAACTTATCAGGTACATACCTATATTACCATGAAGAATGGAATTCGTGGAATGGCTGGAAAAACGACTGCTTCGATCAAGGCAGAGAATTATGTGGCAAAGGAGCAGATAGATGCTTCTACGATGAAGATCACAGTTTACAATCCCAATAATGGAAATGTAGAATCTATGACCTTCCCGACATGGAGTACAGCAAATGGACAGGATGATATTGTCTGGTATCCAGGAACAAAGAACAGTGATGGAAGCTGGTCTGTAACTGTTTCGGCAGACAAGCATCAGGATGGCGGAGAATTTATTACCCATGCTTATGCAGAATATCAGGGAAACCGGGTAATGGTAGGAAGTGCTTCTTATAACCTGGTATCTGGTGCAGCGGCGAGAATCAATAAGCACATCAATAACATTTACAATCAGGTTGGAAGGGATCTGAATGCCTGTTACTGGTGGTGCGTGAACAATCTTAGTTATCAGACCCTGCCAATCCATGTAACACCACCGGCAGGCTATACAAGAGATCAGTGGTATTCGATTCTGGCATTTGAACAGCACAGAGGAAACTGTTATGTTTATGCAGCTGCTTTTTATCAGCTTGCAAAAGGACTTGGATATGATGTGCAGTACATTGAGGGACAAGTCGGAATGGCAGCTGGAGGATATGGACCTCATGGATGGGTGATCATCCGTCAGAATGGAGCATCCTATATTTGTGATCCAGAAGCGCAGGATGAAATCGGAGGATATAATTTCTACATGCAGCCAGTTGGAAATACGGTACTGCAGTATAAGTGGTAGAAGGGGGTCATATGGTTTTTAGTTCGATGACCTTTCTGTGCGTATTTTTTCCGGTCGTATTTGCTTTATACTATGTGCTTCCGGGACTGCGTACAAGAAATATACTTTTGATCATAGCCAGTTTGTTATTTTATGCATATGGAGAACCAGTTTATGTGCTTCTCATGATTTTTAGCATTGTGATGAACTATTTCTTTGGCAGGATTATGGATACAGAACAGGCGGGGCTGCGAAAAGCAGCCCTGTTGACTGCTGTGATATTAAATATTGGATTCCTTGTCGTATTCAAATATACCGATATGATAGTAAGGACAGTCAATCAGATTGCAGGAACTCATCTTCCGATGACAGAGATCGCATTGCCGATCGGAATTTCATTTTTTACCTTTCAGGCACTTTCTTATGTGATCGATGTGTATAGAAGAGAAGTAGAATCCCAGAAAAAAGTGTTGAATGTTATGCTGTATGTTTCGTTTTTTCCGCAGTTAATCGCGGGACCAATCGTAAAATATCATGATATCCAAAAACAAATTGAAAACCGGAAAGCCAACATACAGGAAATATCGGAAGGATTTCGCAGATTTACGATAGGACTTGCAAAGAAAGTATTGATTTCCAATACTGTGGCAATTGCAGCGGATGGAATTTTTAACACACAAATAGGTGAGATCAATATTCTATCTGCGTGGATCGGGGCGATTTCCTACATGCTCCAGATTTATTATGATTTTAGCGGGTACAGTGATATGGCGATTGGAATGGGACATATTTTTGGATTTCATTTTCAAGAGAACTTTAACTATCCGTATATTTCGGCAAGCATCAAGGAATTTTGGAGAAGATGGCATATTTCACTTTCAACATGGTTCAAAGAATATGTATATATTCCGCTGGGAGGAAACCGAAAAGGGAAAGTTCGGACCTGCATCAATAAAATGGTTGTATTTGCAGCAACGGGATTGTGGCATGGTGCAAATTGGACATTTGTGCTGTGGGGGATCTGGCATGGACTTTTTTTGTTGATAGAGGAGATCCTTCCGATTCGAAAGCTGCCAGGAGTATTCCGGCATATTTATGCAATGTTTGTCGTATGCATCGGGTTTGTGATGTTCCGTGCGGATACGTTCAGTCAGGGAGTTCAGATGATCGGAAAAATGTTTACGGGATGGAGTTTTAATGCATCCAGTATGCAGGTATCAGTTTACTGGCTGAATCCATTTTATATTGTAATGCTTCTTATCGGAATCATTGGATGTATGCCGATTCTGCAAAAGATACAGAGCAAAATCGAGAAAAGTGTAATTGGAAAGAAAATCGCAGTTCCTGCCAGCTATGTGGGAAGTGTTTGTCTGCTTCTGCTTAGTATGCTGAGCCTGTCCAGTGGTACTTATAACCCATTTATTTATTTCAGGTTTTAGGAGGCTGGCAGTATGAAGAAACGATATTTTATTTATATTATACTTGTGTGGGTGATTTTGATCGTCCCGTTTGCAGGAATGGCCTTTTGGCCAACTACAGAAACTTCGGAAAATACAGAACTGGCAGAATGGCCAAAGTGGAAGAAAGATGGCACATGGAATCAGGATTATCTGGAAGAAGCAGGCGAATATTTTGAAGATCATTTTGCATTCCGTCAACATTTTGTAACGGCAAATGCACTTTTGAGGGGGAAGATCTTTCAGACAGGTTCTACAGATCAGGTAATCGTAGGGGAAGCTGACTGGCTCTATTTTGGAGGAACAGTCAATGATTACAGAGGAAGGAATCTGTTATCAGAGAGAGAATTATACAATGTAGTTCATAATATCAGACTGATGCAGAACTATGTACAGCAAAACGGAAGCCAGTTTGTACTGATGGTGATTCCGAATAAAAATACGTTGTATGATGAGGCGATGCCATATTACATAAAGCAGGGAGATACAAGCAATCTGGAGCGGCTGACAGGAATGTTGTCAGAACAAGGAGTGGAATATATAGATGTTAAAGAATTATTCCAGAAAGAAGATGACGTACTATATTTTCACAGAGATTCTCACTGGAACAATAAAGGTGCAGTGCTCGCTTATAATGCCTTAATGGAAAAACTGGGACGGGAACACGAAACATATTTGAATGTTCCATATGAACTGGAGAAAATTCACATCGGGGATATTGATGAAATGTTGTATCCTTACGGATTTGAGAAGGAAGAGGAGTATATTTACGATAAAGAGTTTTCATATCAATATGTGAATGATGTGAAAGATAATATGGATGCCTGGATACAGACAGAAAATCCTCAAAAAGACGGCAGTATCCTGATGTATCGGGACTCATTTGGGGAAAGCATCCTTCCGTTTGTGGCAGATGAAATGGGGCAGGGATATTTTTCACGTCTGGTGCCGTATAATCTGACACAGACAGAAGAATTACACCCTCAGTATGTAGTTGTAGAAAAAGTAGAACGAAATATTCAGGACTTTGCAAAGATGATTCCGATCATGGAAGGGCCGATGATCGAGAATCAGAGCGCTTTGGAAGTAAAAACAAATTCATCTGTAAAGACTCAAAAGGAAGGGTCGTATCTGTCAGTCAAAGGGCAGATTGAAGAAAAGTACCTGGAGGATCATTCCAATATTTATGTTGCCATACGGGATAAGACAACGCAGGAAACAAGAACCTATCAGGCATTTCATACGATTACAGAGAATGAAGATGGGAATGGCTATCAGCTTTATGTAAAAGGCGGAAGTGTTCCAAAGGGAGAATTGCATATCAGCGTTATCACAGACGATGGAATGCAGACAAAAATTGTAGCATCAAAAGATATGAATTGGGAATAAAGGAGTACAGTATGAAGAAGAAAGTAATTGCAATGGTATTGATTGCATGTATGAGCATCAGTGTAGTAGCTTGTGGAAAAGGTGAAGAACCGAAAGCGAAAACAGAGACAAAGACGGAAACAAAAGAAAAAGAATATCAGAAGATTGGTGTAAAAGCAGAAGGAGCATTTGAGGTTTTGATCAAAAATAACATGGGGGCTGATATTACAGGAATTGCGGTAAAAACAACTGCACAGACAGAATATCCGGCAAATATGATGAAATCAGAGGAAGTATGGAAAAATGGAGATACGGCAGAATTGTTTTATACGCCGGATCCATCTGCAGCGCCAACCGCAGAAACAGATAAGGCAATCAATGTAGGGTATAGTGTTCAGCTTACTCTGGCAGATGGCAGAGTTGTAGAACTGACTACATTTGGATTTGAAGATATGGAAGAAAAAGTGGAACTTTGTTTTGAAGATGAAGTCGGATTTGTGAAATATGTAAGTAAAACATCAGGCGATGAAATGAGCACAAAAGAGCAGGAAATCAATGCAAAGGCACAGCGGGAAGCAGAAGCGCAGGCTCAAGCGGAAGCAGCAGCGGCAGCACAGGCTCAGGCAGAGGCGGCAGCGGCAGCACAGGCAGAAGCAGAAGCCGCAGCACAGGCAGAAGTGCAGAGTCAGCAGGAATATGTGCCGGAATACACAGCTCCATCTGATCCGGGAACGACAGAAATTGCCCCACCGCAGAATACAGGTGGTGGATGTCTGGGTGATGTTGTGATCAATTAAATGAAAAGATTTGACCTTTCAACACTTCTTTTCCTTGCTCCTATCCTCAAAGTATAGTAAGATACCCTCAGAGGAGTTGATGAATCGATGTTATACTGGATCATTATTATAGTTTTGATCGCAGCGATCGTTGCCGTGATCTTATTTACCGTTTCGAAGTTATTAAAAGAGAAAAAAGAATACAATCAATTTGAACGCAGGCATCGTTCTCAGGATTCATATGAGGATGACTACGATGACGATGAAGACGACGAAGAAGAGGATGATTACGAGCCGGAGCCGAGACGCCGTCCGGTAAGAAAGCAGCCGGAGCGCAGTACTTCTTCCGCAAAAAGACGTTGGAAGATCGTATTGGAAGATGTAGACCAGCAGGATCAGTATAGTTTTATTTTTTATGATTCGCTGGGAATCGGAAGGGTCAGTGCATCATCGGAGTACGACAAGTTTTTGTCCCTGCCGGAAGATTTAAGAGTATCAAAGGTACACTGCGCGATCATCCGAAGTGGAGATAAGCTGTACTTGAGAGATGAAGGTTCAAAAAATCATACATATTTGAATGGAAAACAGATTCATAAGCCAATCGTGATCCAGAAAGAAGATGTGATCACGGTCGGGGAGACCAGACTGGAAGTTGTAAAAATTCTGCGGGAGACAAGATAATCCCGCAGAATTTTTTTGCAATTCCCTCTTTAACATGCTAAAATGATAAACAGTTAGTGAAATTATTGGAAAGACAAAGGAGGTTACCATGATTAAATTATATGATAACGGTGTGTACTTGTTAAACGGCACAGAAATCCTGGAAGATACGGGAAATGTGTCACTTCCTGTCTCGAAAGAAGAGGCTGCAAAGAATACGATTGCCTATGGAATCCTGGATAGTCATAATACTTCAGGCAATATGGAACGCCTGCAGATTAAATTTGATAAATTGACATCCCACGATATTACGTTTGTGGGAATTATTCAGACGGCAAGAGCTTCCGGATTGGAAAAATTTCCGGTACCGTATGTTTTGACAAATTGTCATAACAGTCTCTGTGCAGTTGGCGGAACGATCAATGAGGATGATCACATGTTTGGGCTTACCTGTGCGAAAAAGTACGGTGGCGTGTATGTTCCGCCTCATCAGGCAGTGATCCATCAGTTTGCAAGAGAAGTTCTTGCAGAGTGTGGCAAGATGATCCTTGGTTCTGACAGCCATACCCGCTACGGAGCATTGGGAACCATGGCAATGGGAGAAGGTGGACCAGAACTTGTAAAACAGCTTTTGAATAAGACATATGACATTAAGAAGCCGGAAGTGATCGGAATCTATCTGGATGGAGAACCGGCAAAAGGAGTCGGCCCACAGGATGTTGCACTGGCGATCATTGGAGCCACATTTGCAAATGGATATGTAAATAATAAAGTCATGGAATTTGTGGGACCTGGAGTTTCCCAATTAAGTGCAGACTACCGAATTGGAATCGATGTTATGACAACAGAGACAACCTGTCTGTCTTCTATCTGGAAAACAGATGAAAAGATTCAGGAATTCTATGAAATCCATGGAAGAAGCGAAGGATACAAAGAGCTGAATCCGGGAGCAGTGACTTACTATGATGGAATGGTTTATGTCAATATGAGTGAGATCAAGCCAATGATCGCGATGCCGTTCCACCCAAGCAATGTATATACGATTGATGAAGTGAATGCAAATCTGGCAGATATCCTTCATGAAGTAGAGAAGAAAGCTCTGATCAGTCTGGACGGAGCAGTGGATTATTCTCTTCAGAGTAAAATTGTGAATGGAAAACTCTATGTTGATCAGGGAATCATTGCAGGATGTGCAGGTGGTGGATTTGAAAATATCTGTGCAGCAGCGGATATTATAAAAGGAAGAAACATCGGTGCGGATGAGTTTACATTCAGCGTATATCCGGCAAGTACACCGATTTATATGGAACTTGTGAAAAATGGAGCAATCGCAGATTTGATGGAAGCAGGAACTGTTGTAAAGACTGCATTCTGCGGACCATGCTTTGGTGCTGGAGATACGCCTGCAAATAATGCATTCTCTATCCGCCATACAACAAGAAACTTCCCGAACAGAGAAGGATCTAAGCTCCAGAACGGACAGATTTCTTCTGTTGCATTGATGGATGCCCGTTCCATCGCAGCAACAGCAGCTAACAAAGGTTTCCTTACTCCTGCAACAGCAATGGATGTTGAGTACAAGGGACAGAAATATCATTTTGACCAGAATATTTACGCAAACCGTGTCTTCGACAGCAAAGGTGTAGCAGATCCGGACGTAGAAATCAAGTTTGGACCGAACATCAAAGACTGGCCGGAAATGTCAGCGCTTCCACAGAACCTGGTACTTAAAGTAGTATCTGAGATCCACGATCCGGTTACAACAACAGATGAACTGATCCCATCCGGCGAGACGTCTTCTTATCGTTCCAATCCACTAGGACTGGCAGAATTTGCACTTTCCAGAAAAGATCCTGCATATGTAGGACGTGCAAAAGAAGTACAGGTTGCGCAGAAAGCAATCGAATCCGGCAAGTGTCCGGTAGAAGTACTGGAAGAATTAAAACCGGTGATGGAGAAAATCAGAGAGAAATTCCCACAGGTGGGAGCGGGAAATGTAGGAATCGGAAGTACGATTTTTGCAGTCAAACCAGGAGATGGTTCCGCTCGTGAACAGGCTGCATCCTGTCAGAAAGTATTGGGCGGATGGGCAAACATTGCCAATGAGTATGCAACAAAACGGTATCGTTCGAACCTGATCAACTGGGGAATGCTTCCGCTTTTGACTGATGCAGATGATAAAGCACTTCCATTTAAGAATGATGATTATATTTTCATTCCGGATGTGAGAAATGCAGTGGAAGAAAAAGCAGATGCGATCAAGGCATATGTTGTAGGAGAGGAATTGAAAGAAGTAGAATTTCATCTGGGAGATCTGACAGATGCCGAGAGAGAGATTATTTTGAAAGGTTGTCTGATCAATTACTACAGAGGATAATAATCAAACAAATGAAAAATCAGGGAGAATCAAAATCTTCCTGATTTTTTTATATTCCATGCAACAAAACACCAAAAATCGGACTCTTATATGTGACAAACAAGTTATGGTTCACACCAGATGTTGGAGATAGGTTCTGAACAGTAACACAAAGAAAAAAGAAAGAGAGGGGATGCGGATGTACGATTATCAAAAAAGTGCGGAAGCAGTTCTGATACGGCGTGCAAAGCGTGGGGATGTCAAGGCATTTTCAGAGTTGTATTCCAGGATTTATGTAGAACTTTATAAATTTGCGTTGTATACGCTGAAGCATCCGCAGGAAGCGGAAGATGCAGTCAGTGATACAGTGATGGCAGCTTATGAAAAAATTTCCGGCTTGAAAAAGGAGGAGTCGTTCAGAAGCTGGATTTTTACGATTTTAAGTAATCATTGTAAGAGTCAGTTTCAAAAACGCAGACAGGCTTATGAACTGGATGAGGAATATCCTGCAGAAGAACTTGACTATTCTGCTTCACAGGATGTGAAACATGCATTCTGGAATTTGGATGAGGAAGAACGTCTGATTGTTTCATTTTCAGTATTCGGGGGGTATCAAAGTGATGAGATCGGAGAGATGCTCAAAATGAATCCCACAACAGTCCGTTCCAGAAAAAAGAGAGCGTTGGAGAAAATGCGGACAATGCTTCAAGAGGTGGAGGTATCGTGATGGAAAATAAAAAAGACAGACAATTTACAGATCAAGAAATTAAAGATAAGATCAAGCGTTCAGCAGAAGAGATAGAAGTGCCGGATTCTTTAAAGCCTGAAAATATAGAGAAAAGACTGGCACAGAAGAAAAGAAAGACGCCGGTGTATGGAATGATCGCGGCAGCAGCGTGTTGTTGTCTTGTAGTGGGAGCAGTTGCACTTTCCGGCCGCGGTATGGTTGGAGAGAAAACGGCACAAGAAGTGGCCAAAGGAGCAAAAGATACAGCAACCGAGTCAGTTTTATCATTGGCAAGTGCAAAAGATTATGAGCAGATTTACGAGTATGTTCAGGCAGCGGCAGATGAGGATACAGCGCGGTATGATACAGGAATGGCAGACGGAGCTGCTCTTTATTCCGAAGAGAAGGCTGTTGCTGATCAGGCAGTCGCTCATTCGGATACCAATGTGCGAACAGAAAGTGTTGGAGAAGGTGATTTTGTAAAAACAGATGGAAAATATCTGTATATTATGAGCATGGATCGAGTTCAGATCTTAAATATCGAATCAGAAGAGATGAAAGAAGTGGGTACGATTTCTATGGATCCAGCCGATTATCTTATTGAAATTTATTTAAAAGATGAAAAGCTGGTGTGTGTGTATGTAAGAACAACGGATAAGACAGATAGCCAGGGAGTAATCCGAAGTGTGCCATATACGGTGGCGGAGACGTTTGATGTGAGCAATCCGGCAAATCCAAAATCGTTAGGAGAGATGTCACAGAGTGGAAGTTTTCACTCCATGCGTGTTTCTGGAAACTATGTGTATCTGCTCAGTACATTTTATGCAGATGTGACTGGCTTACAGGATGACATCAGTAGTTATGTACCGGAAGTACAGGGAAAATTAGTAGAAAGTAATTATATTTTACTTCCACAGCAGGAAAAAGGAAGAGTTTATACTGTGGTGACTGCATTCAATCTGAAAGATCCGACAAAGCAGACCGATCATCTGGCATTTTTCGGAGATGGCAGCCAGTGTTATGTGAGTGAGAATAATATTTATGTGTATGATACAATTTACGATGCAAAGGTTTCCAAGGTAACACAGACGGAGATCCGGAAAGTCTCTTATAAAGATGGAAAACTGGATGGAACAGGATATGCAGTGATCGATGGAGTGATCAATGATTCGTTCAGTATTGATGAGTACGATGGATTTCTCAGAGTTGTGACAACGATTCGGGAAAATGACGATACATCTGGAGGCGTGAATCCATTGCTTCGAATTGACAGCGCCAGTGATGCAAGCAGTGAGGTGGAGGATTCTACCAATGCACTGTATATTTTAGATCAGGAGCTGAAAGAAGTGGGAAAACTGGAAAATCTGGCAGAAGATGAAAAGGTGTATTCTGCAAGATTTATGGGAGATACCTGTTATTTCGTGACATACAAACAGGTGGATCCGCTCTTCTCTGTAGACTTGTCAGATCCGAAGAAGCCAAGAGTATTAGGGGAACTGAAGATTCCGGGATTTTCAGATTATCTGCATCCATATGGGGATGGACTGCTTCTTGGAATCGGAATGGATGTAGAAGAGGATGGAGCGACTGTCAATGGGGTGAAGTTGTCTATGTTCGATATTTCTGATCCGAAAAATGTAGAAGAAATCCATAAGATAGTACTGGAGGAATGTTACTCTACGGATGTGTCTTATAATTATCGGGCAGCATTTGTGGATGTTGAGAAGAATCTGATCGGATTCCCGGGATATAAAGAGCAGCAAGGATACTATATTTATTCATACAATAAAGAAAAAGGATTTACCTGTGTATTTGAGAAGACTTTGAGCGGATATTCTGATGTGAGAGGTTTGTATGCAGGAGACAGGTTTTATCTGGTTACGGAAGGGATGGTAGAGTCTTATCAACTGGATAATTTTGAAAAAGTAGATGATGTGGTGTTGTAGAAACATTGAACATTTTTTTTCAGTATGGTATTATTTTAAATAGAAAACGGTGAAGGAAAAGGAGAGAAAACAAGATAGATTCTCTCCTTTTTCCGTATATTTGTGAAAAGAGGTTACATACAGATGATTTTTGATACACATGCACATTATGATGACAGACAGTTTGAAGAAGACCGTGCAGAATTGCTGGATTCTATGCAGGAAAATGGTGTGGAGCTAATCGTAGATGCAGGTTCTGATATCGCATCCTGGGACAAGATCGAGCAGCTGACAGACAGATATCCGTTCATTTACGGTGCGATCGGGGTTCATCCGGATGAAGTCGGAGAACTGAACGAGGAGAAGATGCAGCAGATGGAACGTCTGCTTTCCGGGGAAAAGATGATTGCGGTAGGAGAAATTGGGCTTGATTATTACTGGGATAAAGAGAATCGAGAGTTACAGAAAAAGTGGTTTGTCAGGCAGCTGGAACTTGCGAGACAACTGGATCTGCCAGTAATCATTCACAGCCGGGAAGCGGCGGCAGACACCATAGAGATCATGAAGCAGCACGCCAAAGGACTGGATGGAGTGATCCACTGTTTTTCCTATTCTCTGGAACAGGCGAAAGAATACGTGAACATGGGATTTTATCTGGGGATCGGTGGAGTTGTCACCTTCAAAAATGGGAAAAAATTAAAAGAAGTGGTGCAGGAGATCCCATTGGAATCTCTGGTTCTTGAAACAGACAGTCCGTATCTGGCGCCGGTTCCGCACAGAGGAAAGCGCAACAGTTCCCTGAATCTGGTTTATGTGGCAGAAGAGATTGCCGCATTAAAGGGGATTTCCTATGAGGAAGTCGTAAGACAGACAACAGAAAATGCAAGAAAACTATATCGATTAGAAAAGTAGAGAAAGAGAAGAGGTGTGCAGATGAAAGAACCAACACTCGGAAATCCGCAGAACACAATTGCGGTGCTTCAAAAATATAATTTTGTATTTCAGAAAAAATTCGGGCAGAATTTTTTGATAGATACACATGTACTGGATAAAATCATTGGATCCGCAGAGATCACGAAGGATGATTTTGTATTGGAAATCGGACCGGGAATCGGAACCATGACGCAGTATCTGGCATGTGCTGCGGGAAAAGTAGCTGCCGTTGAGATTGACAAAGCATTGATCCCGATTCTAGAGGATACCCTGGATGGTTATGATAATGTGCAGGTGATCAATGAAGACGTATTGAAGGTGGATATTGCTGAACTGGCAAAAAGAGAAAATGCCGGAAAGCCAATTAAAGTTGTAGCAAATCTTCCGTATTATATTACTACACCGATTATTATGGGACTGTTTGAAAATCATGTTCCAATGAAGAGTATTACTGTTATGGTGCAGAAAGAAGTGGCAGACCGGATGCAGGTGGGACCAGGAACCAAGGATTATGGAGCATTGTCACTTGCGGTTCAGTATTATGCAAAACCATATATTGTAGCGAATGTACCGCCGAATTGTTTTATGCCGCGTCCGAAGGTTGGATCCGCGGTGATCCGTCTTGACAGGTATGAAGAACCGCCGGTACAGGTAAAGGATGAAAAACTGATGTTTCGAATCATTCGTGCGTCTTTTAATCAGAGAAGAAAGACCCTGGCAAATGGACTGAAGAATTCACCAGAACTGGATTTTACAAAAGAACAGATTGAAGCAGCGATCGAGCATCTGGGCAGAGGCCCAAGCATTCGGGGAGAAGCTCTGACTCTGGAGGAATTTGCAAAGCTTGCGAATGATTTCAGTGATTTGTAAGAGGTGATCGAAGTCGGTCAATGATACAAATTCATAAATATTTTATATACAGTTAATTGTATCAATATAAAATTTTTAGTATAATAGAAAAATATAGAGCGAAAGACGGAAGGAGAGGTTATATGCAGAGAGACATTGAGAACATCATTTTTGAGAACACCCCTAAGATACAGGAACTTGCACGGATCTGTGAGTCGAATACAGCAATCGATAAAGAGCTGTATACGAAATATGAAGTAAAAAGAGGCCTTCGTGACTTAAACGGAAAAGGTGTGCTGGCAGGGCTGACGAATATTTCAGATATCGTAAACACAAAGATCGTAGATGGCAAAGAAGTTCCATGTGAAGGAAGCCTCTACTACCGTGGATATAATATTAAAGAGTTGATTGGCGGATTTTTAAAGGCAAGACATCCAGGATTTGAGGAAACAACGTATCTTCTGCTCTTCGGAGAACTTCCTACCAAGACGCAGCTGGATGATTTTCGTGGAATGATCGCAGAGCGCCGGACATTGCCTCCGAACTTTGTGAGAGATGTGATCATGAAGGCTCCGAGCAGTGACATGATGAATAATATTTCTCGTTACATTTTGAGTATGTATACCTATGATAACAAGGCCGACGATATTTCCATTCCGAATGTACTGCGTCAGTGCCTGAATCTGATCAGTCAGTTTCCAATGTTTATGGTATATGCTTATCATGCATACAATTACAGAAGGGGACAGGATCTTTATATTTATGCTCCCCGTCCGGAGCTGTCTGCAGCAGAGAATATCCTGATGATGCTTCGGGAAGACAGGAAGTATACCGCGCTTGAGGCAGAAATCCTGGATATGGCACTTGTACTTCATATGGATCACGGCGGTGGTAACAACTCTACCTTTACAACACATGTAGTGACATCTTCCGGTACAGATACATATTCTACCATCACAGCAGCGATGGCTTCCCTAAAAGGACCAAAGCATGGTGGTGCCAATGTAAAGGTGACACAGATGTTTGAAGACATGAAGCGGACTTTGACAGACTGGACAGATGAAGAGCAGATCCGTCAATATCTGGAAGCACTTCTGGACAAACAGGCATTTGATAAAAAGGGTCTGATCTATGGAATGGGACACGCAGTGTATTCCATTTCCGATCCTCGTGCAGATGTATTCCGTGCGTTTGTAAAGCAGCTTGCACAGGAAAAAGGCTGTGAGGCAGAATATGCGCTTTATGAGAAGGTGGAACATATGGCTCCGGAAGTGATTGCCAATAAGCGTAAGATTTACAAAGGTGTCAGTGCAAATGTAGACTTCTACAGCGGTCTTGTGTACAGTATGCTAGATCTTCCGCCGTCATTGTATACGCCGATCTTTGCGGCTGCACGTATTGTAGGATGGAGCGCGCATCGTCTGGAAGAGCTGAAGAATGCGGATAAGATCATTCGTCCGGCATATAAGCCGTTGGCGCCGCATCGGGAATATATAAAATTAGATGACAGGTAGAGAGAAAGATGAAAGATGAATTTTACTTTCCATCTAAAGATGGAAATACAGAGATTCATACAATTGAATGGAAACCGGAAGGACAGGTAAAGGCAGTCCTGCAGTTGAGCCACGGGATGGTTGAGTATGTTGACAGATATTCGGAGTTTGCAGAATATCTTTGCGAAAAAGGATTTTATGTAGTCGGCAACGATCATCTGGGACATGGAAAGTCAGTACAGAGTAAGTCAGAGTATGGATTTTTTAATGAAAAATATGGGAATGCATGCGTCATTGGAGATTTACATACCTTAAGACAGAGAACCATGAAGAAGTATCCGGATGTTCCCTATTTTATGTTAGGCCATAGTATGGGATCTTCTCTGCTACGCCAGTATATCCAGATGTATGGCAATGGATTAAGTGGTGCCATCATTATGGGAACGATGGCAGAGCAGAATAGAGCCGCTTTGAAGCTGGGAAAGGATCTGTGCAGAGTACTGGCTGTTTTAAGAGGCTGGCATTATCGGAGCAGGCTGGTGGACAGAATGGTAAATGGCCCATTTTGCAAGAAGTTTAAACCGGCAAGGACAAGAGCGGACTGGGTGACCAGTGATACAGAAAAACTGGATCAATATGTCTCAGATCCTTTGTGTTCCTTTGTGTTTACCGTAAATGCGTATTATCATATGTTTTGTGGGATTCAGCAGACACAGAAGCGGGAAAGTATTTACATGATACCCAAGACTTTGCCTATTTTTATGGTGTCTGGATCCGATGATCCGGTTGGCCGATTTGGAAAAGGGGTTCGAAAGATTTATGAGAAGTACCGTGCAGCAGGGATACAGGATGTGACGTTGCGGCTTTATGCAGGGGATAGACATGAGATTTTGAACGAGACAGATCGGAATCAGGTATACCAGGATCTATATGAATGGATGCAGAGCAGAATATAGAAAATAAAAGATTCCGCTGAAATCATACAGATTTGTATGACTTCAGCGGAAGTTTTATTTCTTCGTATCCATATAGTTGTAGAGAGTAAATTTTGAAATCCCTAAGATAGAGGCGACTTTATCTCCCGATTTTGTGATCAGAAAAGCGCCGGCCTGATTGAGGGTCTGTACGACTTTGACCTTATCGTCCTTTGTCATCAGTGCCACTGGTTTTCCAATCTCGGATAAAGCCTGTTCGATCAATGTATCCAACAATTCAGAAACATTATGTGTGATCTGAGGTGTTGGTTGTTTCGGATGATCGGCGTCGTTTTTGGTAGTGTCTCTGATACCGGTAAAGGAGTGAAGAAGCTGTTCGGCGGCAGTAAGAACCGTGATATCGTAATTGATAGAAAATATATAAGCCAGAATGCCGTGCGCATCTTTGATATAAAAAGTGGAAGATTTTAACAGCCTTCCATCTTCAGTTCGGGTCAGATAGGAATATTGATCCTGGAGTGTTGACGGATCCGCATGAATTGCTTCCAGTACGACATTGGATGCACTGTCTCCGAATTTTCGGTTTGTAACATGGCCGTTTTCTATGTATAAAATTGTATTTTCTATTCCATGCCGGACATCGTGGATTACGATTTCACAGGCATCACCAAAGTGTTGTGCCAGCCCGCAGGCAATCTGTTTTAATAAATCAAAAGAATATCCCATGATCATGTCCTTTCCTGTTAATCATATTGTATGTTCTTATCATATCATAAATTTTCCATAAAGACTAAAAAGTTTTAGATATCTGAAAATATTTCAGATAATTCGGTTGAATTTGAATAATGATGATAGTATTCTATAAGTAAGAATTTAATCAAAAGGAATACGGAATATAAGGGGGTATTCTATGAAATTATTAGTAAAAAATGGAAGGATTGCGACTGACTCTGAGGTATTTAAGGGAGATATTCTGATAGAAGACGAAAAGGTAAAGGCAGTGGGGATGGATTTACCGGTAGCAGATGCAGAAGTGATCAATGCGACAGATTGTTATGTCATACCAGGCGGAGTGGATGTCCATACACATATGGATCTTCAGGCAGGAAAATACCGTGCAGTGGATGATTTTTACGATGGGACAGTGGCAGCGGCGTGCGGCGGGACTACGACAATTGTAGATCATATGGCATTTGGACCCAAAGGGTGCAGTCTTTGGCATCAGGTAGAGGAGTATCATCGTCTTGCCGATGGAAAAGCAGTGATCGACTATGGATTTCATGGAGTGATCCAGCATGTCAATGCATCCATTTTACAAGAGATGAAAGAGATCGCAGAACAGGAAGGGATCACCAGTTTTAAGGTTTATACCACGTATGATGATATGCTGACAGATGATGAGATTTTCCAGGTGCTGCAGGAAGCGAAAAAGGATGGGATCGTCATTGCCGTACACTGCGAGAATGATGGGGTGATCCATTATCTGCGTAGCAAATATCAGGAGTCTGGTTGTACAGAGCCGAAGTATCATCCTCTCAGCAGACCGGCACACTGTGAAGCAGAAGCCATTGACAGATTGCTGCATCTGGCATCCATGGCAGATGATGCCCCCTTGTATATCGTACATTTGTCCAGTAAAGAGGGGCTGTTGGAAGTGATGAAAGCGCGGGCATCAGGGCAAAAGCATTTTGCAGTTGAGACGTGTACACAGTATTTAACACTGACAGATGATCTGTATGAGGATAAAAAAGAAGGACTCAAAGTAATCATGTCTCCGCCACTTCGAAAAAGAGAGGATAACGAAGCATTGTGGCAGGCTTTGGCAGATGGGGGGATTGATACAGTCGCCACCGATCATTGTCCGTTCAATTTTGAAAAAGAGAAGCAGGCCGGGGCAGAAGATTTTACGGTATGTCCGAATGGAGCGCCGGGAGTGGAGGAACGGATGAGGATCCTGTTCTCGGAAGGAGTCATGAAAGGACGGATCACATTGCCGCAGATGGTACAGTATCTATGTACCAATCCAAGCCGGATGTATGGACTGTATCCACAGAAAGGAACAGTTTTACCGGGAGCAGATGCAGATCTTGTGATTTTAAATCCCCGAAAAGAACGAATCCTGACCCATGCAGATATGCACAGTGCAGTAGATTACACCTGTTATGAAGGAATGTCGGTGAAAGGTGAGATTGAATTAGTGATGCAGAGGGGACATATTATTGTAAAAGACAACCAGTTTCTTGGAAAACCGGGGGATGGGCACTATCTGAAACGACAGAAAAGTATATTAGCAGAATAAGAAAAGGATGGACAGTAGTATGGATTTTATAATTCGGAATATGACAGAGCAGGATACACAGGAAGTAATGGATATGATGCGTGTTTTTTATGCATCTCCTGCAGTACAGAGCAACGGTTCGGATGAGATTTTTGAAAACGATATCAAGAATTGTGTCAGTGGAAGTCCGTATCTGGAAGGCTATATTTTTGAAAAGGAAGGACAGATTTTGGGCTATGCAATGGCGGCAAAAAGCTTTTCGACAGAATTTGGAAAGCCATGTGTATGGATTGAAGATCTGTACATGAAACCAGAGAGCAGAGGTCTGGGAATTGGAAGCAAGTTTTTTGAATACATAGAAGAAAAGTATTCGGATGTTGTTGTGCGTCTGGAAGTGGAAGAGGAAAATGAAAGGGCAGTCCATGTCTATAAAAAGGCAGGCTATGAAGTACTGCCATATATGGAGATGATTCGAAAATAATTCATCAATTATAGAAAGATCTGAAAGAAAAAATTCTTTCAGGTCTTTTTTCTATGGATTTTATTTTTAGATATTGTGTATTTTAACTTAAAATCTGACTTTGGTATCAGACATTAAAAAATGACGTTAGTTTATAAAAAATCAGCAGACTACGGTAATGAAACAAGTATAGTTCTGCGGATTTTTCTTGTTTATAGTTTGTATTTCAAAATGGATTTGATCTGTGTTTCTGATAGGAAATAGTTTGTGAGTGGGAGTTTTGATTGTAAAGCTAATTCATGAATAAAATCAGAGGGTTTTTATTTTCCAGTATCTTGAATTGAAAAATTCGTTCCAGCAGTACGGTTAAAAGGAAATTCATCAATACAGGATTTATACCGGTAAAGAACTTTCCCTCTTTTATCTTTCACGTCAACAAAACCATCGTCAAGCAAGATCCATGTTTTTTCGGTTTCCGGAATGGATTTGATGTCTTTTTTGAGTAAGAACAGTTTCTATACACAGCGAAAACCCGCTAACCACAAGGGCTAACGGGTTTCGTTGTTTTATAGTTATCTAAAGGAATGAGGGACTATTCTGTTAGATTATATTGTTTTATAATATACTATAAAGCCCAGAAATAAAGGATTTTTCAATTGCTAATCGTATAACTTATCATAGCTTTTTACGAAAAGGTGCCCTAAAAGTGCCCTATAGTCACTGATCCTCTGATTATTCTTTGGCATAACCAACGTTCCGTAGGATGCCCCGAGCGACGGTTCCTAACAGGGCGGTGGGTCGGCGGGGCAAGTGTCCACTCTCTATACGCCACATATCAGCCTATATTTTCCCTTATACGCAAAGAAGCCCTCACGCATAAGCGATTAGGCTTCGATCAAATAAAATTATTGAATTATTTCCGTTTCTTTAAGATGGTTGCAAGGGCAACTTCGAGTGAAGCAAGTCCGGCTCCTGCGACTGGAAGTGCAGAAGATGTGTCACCAGTTTTTGGCGATGTTCCCTCTTTCTTTGTTTCTGTTTCTTGTGTCTGAACATTTTCCTTATTTGCTTCTGGT
>Snoopy_p1__coassemble_407_pt1 | contig 27284 bp, 22 predicted proteins | sample Snoopy_p1__metabat2_high_PE_024 | metagenome-assembled genome bin Snoopy_p1
CACGGCAATATCTGCCGCAGCACCATGGCACAATATGTGTTCCAGGATTTGATCAACAGGCACCATCTTGCCGATCAGTTCTGTATTGATTCCGCAGCTACCAGCCGAGAGGAAATCGGGAATCCGGTTCACCACGGTACACGGCGGAAATTAAAAGAAGTCGGCATCCCATGCGGAGATCACCGGGCACGTCAGTTACAAAAGAGAGAATATAATGAATTTGATTATCTGATTGGAATGGATTCTATGAACATTCGAAATATGATGCGGATTCTGGGCGGAGATCCGGAAGGAAAAGTGTCAAAACTGCTTGACTTTACAGAACGGGCAGGGCAGGATATCGCAGATCCATGGTATACAGGGAATTTTGACAGAACATACGAAGATGTAAAAGAAGGCTGTGAAGCCTTATTACAAGACTGCTTACTGCGCCTATAGAGCGCAGCTAAGCAGTTTTTTTAGATTGTTGTGAAATTGCTTTCCGCGGACGTGAAGTTTATGACGTTCGGAATTGGAAAGATCCTGATTCAGATGTTTTTCGTAACGATTGAAGAGCACGCGATAGTCCATGTTCTGGCGGTGGCTCCACCGGATCAGTACCCAGTTCATTGCATCCTCGGTCCAGTATTGAGACGGGATGCCGGCTTCTTTTAAAACAGAAATATACTGCATTGCGCGAACAGACAGTTTGTTTAAATGTTTCTGTTTTTCTGCCTCGGAAGCAGCATCTTTCCGACGAAAGAACAGGAACGTACGCTTTTTCTTCTGGGAGTTGTTTTCCAGAAATTCCATAGCAAGATTTACGGTTTCCTGCAGACGACAGGCAGCGTTCCAATATACAACAAATGGTGCGGCCTGTTCTTCATCATCAGGGCCAACAGTAAACGTGCGGAAGACACGAACCTGTCCGCCGCCTAATTCTTTATCATATTCATGTCGGGATTCGGGATTGGAAAGTACCCGGTATGCCTCTAGAATCTCCTGCATACACGCGGTGGTATCGATGCCCTGATTCATATTGGCATCCGGGTGATATACTTTAGCAAGCGCATTTTTGGCGCTTGTGATCTCCTGTAATGTAGCATCTCGGGAAACACCGAGAATATCATAATAAGTACGGGAATTCATAAGAACCTCCTTTGATTTATAGAATCTCTCTTTCAGAGAGGAAAAGAGAGTAAAAATATACATAAAAAAAGCAGATGGCAGAACGATCACTCTGCCCGGACGGAAATCTGACGATTCCCGATAAGAATATCTGCACCAAATTATTATATTACCTGGATATGGAAAATGCAAGCAATTTTGCTGACGGAATTGCTCGTTTGTGTTATATTTTTGAGTAGAGAAAAACGTCAGGAAAGACAGACACAGAAAAGAGGTTATCAGGCATGTATATTGCAGACTTACACACTCATTCCAAATACTCCAGAGCTACCAGTAAAGAGTGTACACCCGAGTATTTGGATCTGTGGGCGCGCAGAAAAGGCATCCATTTGATCGGAAGCGGAGATTTTACGCATCCGGCATGGAAGGAGGAATTAAAAGAGAAGCTGGAACCTGCAGAGGACGGGTTTTATGTGTTGAAGAAGGAATACCGGATTCTGGATGGAAATACACCGGACGATCAGATTCCCAGATTTGTGATCACCGGTGAGATCAGTTCGATTTATAAGAAGTATGAAAAAGTGCGAAAGGTACACAGTCTTCTGATTCTTCCGGGACTGGAAACAGCAGAGGAGCTTTCAAAAAAACTGGAAATTATCGGAAATCTGCATTCAGACGGACGGCCTATTTTAGGACTGGACTGCCATGACCTTTTGGAGATTATGCTGGAGATGACTCCGGGCGGCATGTATGTTCCTGCCCATATCTGGACGCCGCATTTTTCGATGTTTGGAGCATTTTCCGGATTTGACACAGTGGAGGAATGTTTTGGAGATCTGAGTTCTCATATTCATGCAGTAGAAACGGGACTGTCTTCTGATCCGCCGATGAACTGGCGGGTGTCGATGTTAGACCGGTTCCAACTGATTTCTAATTCAGATGCACATTCTCCGGCAAAGCTGGGAAGAGAAGCGAATCTTCTGGATATGGACTGGTCTTATCAGGGTCTGGAAAGAGCGATTCAAAGGGGAGAAGGACTGTCAGGTACCATTGAGTTTTTCCCGGAAGAGGGAAAATACCATATGGATGGACATCGGAAGTGCAATCTATGTCTGACGCCTTTGGAGACAGAGCAGTATGAGGGAAAATGTCCAGTATGTGGAAAAAAGATCACTATCGGCGTTTCCCACCGGATCGAACAGCTGGCAGACAGAGCAGAAGGATTTATAAGAGAGGGGGCAAATGGATTTGAGAGTCTGGTTCCGCTCCCGGAAGTGATTGCGGCATCGATGGGTGTTTCTTCCGGCAGCAAGAAAGTGCAGCAGGAATATGAGCGGATGCTACGCACCATTGGATCAGAATTTGAAATTTTGAGAACCATACCGTTGGAAGAAATCCGGCACAAATCTGGATTTCTGATCGCAGAAGGGGTGGAGCGTCTGCGAAAGGGAGAAGTAGAGCGGATTCCCGGATTTGACGGAGAATATGGAACCATCAAATTGTTTCAGCCGTATGAATTAGAAGAAGTGGACGGACAGATGGATTTCTTTGCCAATCTGGGTGTGGACAGGACTGAGAATGAGAAAGATCAGCCTGGTTTGCCCCAAAAGATGCAGGAACAGGAAAAGCAAAGTCAAACACAGCAAAAGCGACGAAAAGAACCAGCAGAAGAGAAGCAGGAAGTGCTCAATGAGCAGCAGGAACAGGCAGTCCGCACGATCGCAAGACGGACAGCAGTGATCGCAGGACCTGGGACAGGCAAGACGAAGACGCTGATCTCCCACATTGGATATCTTCTGGAACAGCGAAAAGTAAAACCCTCAGAGATAACAGCAGTGACCTTTACCAACCAGGCAGCTACAGAAATGCGGGAGCGTCTGGAGCGCAGACTGGGAAAGAAAAAGAAGCTGAACCACATGCAGATCGGCACCTTTCATGCCATTTGCCTGAATTTCTTAAAAGCGCAGGGAGTTCCGGTTTCGCTCTTAAGTGATTGGGAGGCAAAAGAGCTGGCAGAGCAGGTGTCAGGCAGTTTGGATGTTTCTGCAAGTCGGTTTTTGCAGCAGGTCTCCATGAAAAAAGCGGGTGTCATAACAGGATTGGAAGAACAGGAGAACTGGCAGCAGGCGTATCTGGCATATGAAGCATGGAAACAAGAACGGAAGATATTGGATTTTGACGATCTTTTGTTGGAGACACTGCATATTCTGCAAGCAGGAGAAGGAACATGGAGTCAGCCCTTTACGTATCTGATGGTGGATGAATTTCAGGATATCAATCCCGTACAGTATGAATTGATCCGCCTTTGGAATCAAAATGGAAGAGAGTTGTTTGTCATTGGAGATCCGGATCAGTCCATTTACGGATTCCGTGGTTCCGATGCGGCGTGCTTTGATCAATTAAAAGCAGAGTTCCCGGATCTGGAGCAGATCAAACTGGTAGAAAATTACCGCAGTTATGCGCCGATCCTGAAAGCGGCACAGACAGTTATTGCTGAAAATCCGGGTCAGGAAAGACGGCTGCATCCGAATGTATGTCCCCAAAATGCAGCGAAAGCAGAGCCAGTGCGTCTGATACAGACACACAGCGAATCCCAGGAAGCGGTGGCTGTGGCACAGGAGATCAGCCGGCTGACAGGCGGTTTGGATATGCTGGACGCGCAGAGTGTTGCGGAACAGTCCAAGGAACAGGAAGCACGTGGTTTTGATGAGATTGCAGTGGTGTACCGGACACATCGGCAGGCAAGACTGTTGGAACGCTATCTGAAGCAGGAAGGGATTCCGTATGTAGTGGCAGGAAAAGAATCGTTTCTGCAAAGTGATAAAGTACAGGGAACCATTCAGTTTTTACAGTATCTCGAAAATCCAGAGGATCATCATGCCGGCTGTCAGGCATTAAGCTTATTATGGGAGTTGGAGAAGACGGAAGTTTCCGGAGAGATCTTAAAGGAGACCGTGGAACAATTTTTGCCTGTGTACCAGAAGAAAACGCCGGCACAGTTTTTTAAACAATGGATGAAAATGATGCAGTTGGAACAAAACGCGGAAATGCAGATGCTGGAGCGGATGACGATATTTTCTGCATCCATGCCGAAATTTTTGCAGAGGCTGCAGCTGGGCGTAGAAAGTGACCTGAAACGCTGCGGGGAGAAAGTCTATCATGCAGGAGCTGTTACGTTGATGACGCTGCATGGAGCAAAAGGATTGGAATTTCCAGTGACGATCCTCTGTGGAGTTCAACAGGGGAAAATCCCACTGGAAAGTGAAACTTATTCCACGGATCTGGAAGAGGAGAGACGTCTGTTTTATGTGGGAATGACGAGGGCAAAAGAGGAACTGATCCTGGTATCAGCCGGAGAAGAGTCCGAGTTTTTACAGAAGCTCAAACAGGATGTGATCCAAAGAGAACCATTTCAGGAAAAAAGCAGGAAAAAACAGCCGGAATATACCCAGATGAGTCTGTTTGATGAAAAGAAGCAGGGGTGTTGATTTTCTCACGTTGACTTGCTAAAATAGAAGAAACGATACGATTCGTTTTCCCAGATGGAAGGATGCCTCCAGTTTGGAACATCCTTCTCTTTTTACGGAAAATAAAGTTCTAGGAAAAGAGGTTGGATACCATGCAGTATGATTTTACAACAATTATGGATCGGAGAGGAAAAGACGCACTTGCAGTGGATGCGCTTGAGGGAAACCGTACAGGTAATGATTTTTTTGCAGGTGCAGAAGTAAGGGAAGGGTTTGATCTGATCCCTATGTGGGTAGCGGATATGAATTTTCCAGCATTTCCGGCAATTCCAGGGGCGATCATGGAAAGAACAAAGCATCCGGCATACGGATATTTCAGTCCGTCGGAAGCCTATTATGAGGCAATCTTAAACTGGCAGAAGGTCCGAAATGGGGGCAATGGTCTGACGAAGGAATGTATTGGCTATGAAAATGGGGTGCTTGGCGGAGTGGTTTCTGCTCTGAAAGTCCTTTGTTCCAATGGGGATTCCATTTTGCTGCAGTCCCCGACGTATATTGGCTTTACTCACTGTATCGAGGATAATGGATGGAACATTGTATTGAATCCGTTGGTATTAGATGAAGAAGGAATCTGGCGGATGGATTATGAAGACATGGAAGAAAAGATCGTGCAGAACAAGATCCATGCAGCAATTTTCTGTTCCCCACATAATCCCACCGGGCGTGTCTGGGAGCGCTGGGAGGTTGAAAAAGCAATGGAAATTTACAAAAAGCATGATGTGTATGTGATCTCAGACGAGATTTGGTCGGATCTGACGCTTCCAGGGTATCAGCATATTCCGACGCAGTCTATATCTGAGGATGCGAAAAATCGTACTATCGCGCTTTACGCGCCATCCAAGACCTTCAATCTGGCTGGTCTGATTGGATCTTATCATATTATATACAATTCCTATCTAAGAGACCGGGTAGAGATGGAAGGGCAGATGACCCATTATAATTCGATGAATGTGCTGTCCATGCATGCACTGATCGCAGCATATTCCGAGGAAGGAATGGAATGGGTCGATCAGCTCCGGGCAGTGTTGGAGACGAATATTTCGTATGCCATGACATTTATCCAAAGAGAGTTTCCGGGGATATCGGTATCCAGACCGCAGGGCACGTATATGCTCTTTCTGGATTGTACCCAATGGTGCAGTGCTCATCATCAGACCATTGAGGAATTACAGAAGGCAGGAATCGCAGTGGGAGTGATCTGGCAGGATGGACGGCCGTTCCATGGAGCATGTCATATCCGGATGAATCTTGCCTTGCCTCACAGCCGAGTGAAAGAGGCCTTTGAACGTTTGAAACAGTATGTATTTGTTGACTGAGAAAAAAATTTACAAAAAGGAGTACAACATGCAGTATATCATTCCCCATTATTATAAGAAGTTCGCATGTGTGGGCGGGAATTGTCTGGATACATGCTGTGCCGGATGGCAGATCATGATCGATCCGGCTGCCTTGAAAAAGTACAGACGGGTCAAAGGAGTTCTTGGCAATCGTCTGCACAATGAAATCGATTGGAAAGAGGGGGCATTTCGGCAATATCAAAAACGCTGTGCATTTCTCAATGAGGAGAATCTGTGTGATCTGTACATAGAAGGCGGCGGATCAAAGATGTTTTGCAAGACCTGCAGGATGTATCCCAGACATATCGAAGAATTTGAAGGATTGCGGGAGGTTTCTCTGTCCTTGTCCTGTCCTGAGGCGGCAAATTTGATCTTGGGATGTCAGGAACCGGTGCGTTTTCTGAAAGCAGAAGATCAAAAGCAGGAAGAAACTGATGAGGAATTTGATTTTTTCCTGTTTACGAAGCTGGAAGATACCAGAACCTTGATGTTTCAGATTTTACAAAACAGGAAATATCCGATCCGGCTTAGAACAGCCATTGTATTGGCGTTGGCTCACGATTTGCAGGAGCGTATTGACAGGAATGCACTGTTTGAGGTTGATGCACTGTTGGAACGCTATCAGGGAAGGCGGGTTTGGACTTGGTTTCAGGAAAAGCTGGATGGTCTCCAGGCAGAACCAAGGCTGGAAAAAGAGGTGCTTGGCAATTTGTTTGTTATTCTCAATCATCTGGAAGTGCTCAGAGACAACTGGAAATCCTATGTCAAAGAAGGAAAAAACAGACTGATGGAATCGGAAATTTCAATAGAGCAAAGAAATGATTTTGGTTCAGTATTTACAGAAACAATGATGGAACAGTTAATGGTCTATTTTGTATACACGTATTTTTGCGGTGCGGTTTATGATGGACAGGCATACGGGAAACTGAAATTCGCAGTGGCAGGAGGTATTCTGATTCGGGAACTGGCAAATGCTCATTTTTTGAAACATGGCAATCTGGAGTTTGGTGATATTACAGAGGCGGCACGCCGGTATGCAAGAGAAGTGGAACATTCGGATTTTAATAAGTGCAAAATGGAACAGATGCTGCAGGACGAAGATAAATTCGGACTGGAAAAACTGTTTGCGGTTCTATGATCCTGCAGAGATGTGCAAAGAAGCTGCGGGATAAAAGATACTGTCAAAACAGGTTGAGAAAAAGTTGGAAATAACAGGGGGGATTTTATGACAAAAACGATAGCGCCCATGACAAGCGGCCCGATCTGGAAACGAATGACATTTTTTGCGATGCCAATTTTTTTGGGCAATTTATTTCAGCAATTATATAATACAGTGGACTCTCTGATCGTAGGAAATTTTCTGGGAAGCAGCGCGCTGGCGGCGGTCAGTTCATCCGGAAGCCTGATTTTTATGCTGATTGGATTTCTAAGTGGGATCGCAGCAGGCGCAGGAGTGATCGTGGCACGGTTTTTCGGTGCGGGAGATGAGAAGAACTTGAAGAGGGCAGTCCATACGACCGTCGCATTTGGTTTGGTGGCAGGTGTTTTGATGACCGCAATCGGTGTGGCTCTTTCTCCCCAGATCTTGATCTGGATGGATACCCCGGCAAGCGTGATGACAGAATCTGTTATCTATCTGCAGATTTATTTTGCGGGTTCTCTGGGATTTGTTATGTACAATATTATGGTAGGAATCCTGCAGGCAGTGGGGGACAGCCGGCACCCGTTGTATTACCTGATCGTGTCTTCGGTTGTCAATCTGGTGCTGGATCTGTTATTCATTACCGGTTTTCACACAGGTGTCGGCGGCGCAGCACTTGCAACAGTGATCTCGCAGTTGGTAAGTGCATTTCTGTGTTTGATGCAGCTGATGCGGACAAAAGAGAGCTATGGACTGCAGATCAGAAGGATTGGGTTTGACAAGAATATTTTAAAACAGATCATTCGGATCGGCCTTCCTTCCGGTGTGCAGAATTCGATCATTGCTTTTGCAAATGTGATCGTACAGTCGGATATCAATGCTTTTGGAGAAATGGCAATGGCAGGGTATGGGGCCTATACGAAAGTGGAAGGATTTGGATTTTTGCCGATCAACAGTTTCACCATGGCTCTGACCACTTTTGTGGGACAAAACCTGGGAGCAAGACAGGAGGAACGTACGAAAAAAGGCGCAAAATTTGGGGTTTTGATCACGGTTCTTCTGGCAGAATTGATCGGAGTGGCAGTCTTTATATTAGCACCGCAGCTGATCGCGGCTTTTGATCCATCTCCGGAAATCGTACGGTTTGGAGTGGAAAAAGCGAGGACAGCGGCATTGTTTTACTGTCTTCTTGCTTTTTCTCATTCCATTGCCGCAGTGCTTCGAGGTGCGGGAAAGACAATGGTCTCCATGATCATCATGATGATGTGTTGGTGCGTGATCCGTGTGACCTTCCTTTCCATTATGATTCCGCTTACTCACAGCATTCAGGCAGTATACTGGGTATATCCTCTGACATGGAGTTTGAGTTCTTTGGCATTTTTCTGGTATTACAAAAAGGTGAAATGGATGTAAAAAAATGAATAAAATCCAGAATGTCTGCTTATATTGGTAACAGACCATATGAGAATGGAGAATTGGGATGAAGCGGATTCTGGCAATAGGGATGAGTATGGTACTGACTCTGTCAGCGGTGATGTTTCCGGAAATGCAGGTATTTGCAGAAGAGGAGCAGGAGCGGACAGGGAGAAAAGAACAGCAGACGACAGAAGCGGAAGTAGAGATCCAGGCGCCAAGTGCGATTCTGATGGAGGCATCCACAGGAGCGGTATTATACGAAAAAGATGCAGATACCAGACGTGCGCCGGCCAGTGTGACAAAGATCATGACCATGATTCTGATTTTTGATGCGCTGGAAAGCGGAAAGATCCATCTGGAGGATGAGGTGACCACATCGGAGTATGCGGCTTCCATGGGAGGTTCTCAGGTATTTTTGGAACCAGGGGAAACCCAGACAGTGGATACCATGTTAAAATGTATTTCTGTAGCAAGTGCAAATGATGCCTGTGCGGCTATGGCTGAATACATAGCAGGCAGTGAAGAAGCATTTGTAAAAATGATGAATGAGCGGGCCGCAGAACTGGGAATGACAAATACGACGTTTCAAAATTGTAATGGACTGGATACCGAAGGGCACCTTACCACAGCAAGAGATATCGGACGGATGTCCAGGGAATTGATCACGAAGTATCCAAAAATCCATAAATATTGTATGATCTGGATGGATACGATCACCCATATAACGAAAAAAGGAACCACGGAATTTGGACTTTCCAATACCAATAAGTTGGTGCGGCAGTATCCCTACGCCACCGGGCTGAAAACAGGTTCCACAGATGAAGCAAAATTTTGTGTTTCCGCGACAGCCCAAAAAGACGGAATGGATCTGATCGCTGTGATCTTAGGCGGAGAAAACTCCAAACAGCGGTTTCAGGATGCGACCAGACTTTTGAATTATGGATTTGGGAAATGTCAGGTATATGAAGACAAGGAACCGCCGAAATTGAAGTTGCTTCCGATAGAAGGCGGTGTTAAGGAAGAGATTGGCTGTGAATATAAAGAGCGCTTTCGCTATTTAGACACCAGTGGTGACAATCTGGCAAGCGTGACAAAGAAAATAAAGATGAAACAATCGGTGAAAGCTCCTGTCAGGAAAGGACAGAAAGTAGGAGAACTGACGTATTATCTGGGAAAAAAGAAAATAGGGAGTGTGGAAATTCTGGCAAAAGAAACATGCAGAAAGGCAGAATTTCTGGATTATCTGAAAAAGGTGATTCAAAAACTTCGGGTGTAGCAAAAGGCTGCACCTTTTCTTTTTGGTGAAAGGTTTTGCAAAAGAAAGGTAAAAGTTGAAGGAACCATAAAAAAATGGTAGGATAAGAAGAAAAGTAACAGAAAAGGGGAATGGCATGGAAGGATGGATCTGGGTATTTTTGTTGCTGATATTAGCTGGAATCCTTGGACTCTTGGAGTCTTACAGGGAGCAGCAGTATTTTAAAGTGACAGAAGATACCGTTATCTCAAAGAAACTGGATGGGCTGACCAGGGAAAAAACGATTGTATTTTTAAGTGATCTGCATAATAAAGTATATGGAACCGACAACGAGAGGCTGTTGTCTGCGATTCGGGCAGCATCTCCGGATCTGATCTTGATCGGAGGCGATATGCTGGTGGGGAAAAAAGGATGTTCGCCGCAGCCAGCCCTGGAGTTTGTTACCAGACTTCCTGACATTTGTCCGGTATATTATGCCTGCGGGAACCATGAGCAGCGCATGAAAGAAAAACCAGAAGAATATGGGGATGTTTATCAAAGATATCGCAGCGAGCTGCAGAATTGTGGGATACGATTCCTGGAAAATGATCATGTCGTGCTGGAGGAAGAGGGATGTAAGATCCGTATTTTTGGACTGGAACTTCCTCTGGAAACCTATACCAAATTCAGACGGTATCCGGTGACTTCTGAAGATGTGAATACGTGTATACAAAAAGAAGATTCCGAGACGTATGACATTCTTCTGGCACACAATCCGGTTTATTTTGATGCATATAAGAAGTGGGGAGCAGATCTGGTGCTTTCCGGTCATCTGCACGGCGGGATCATCCGTCTGCCGGGAATTGGCGGTGTGATCACTCCCCAGGCAGTTCTGTTTCCCAAATATTCCGGGGAGATGACAACGGAAGGGGAACAGACCATTATTGTGAGCCGCGGACTTGGAACCCACACGATCAACCTGCGCTTTCTCAACGAAGCAGAGTTGGTCGTGATCCATCTGCGGGGAGAAAAAGACAGTTGAGAATTGACAGGATTTCCCGTATAATGAAGCACAGTGCAAAAAACGGAAGATGGGAGAAGAAAGATGGGGATACCGGTAAAATTGCAGGTTTTTGAAGGTCCGCTGGATCTTCTGCTGCATTTGATCGAGAAAAATAAAATCGATATTTATGATATTCCGATTGTGGAGATCACCAGTCAGTATATGGAATATATCCGCAGCATGGAACGGGAGGATTTGGATGTGATGAGTGAATTCCTCGTGATGGCAGCTACGCTGCTGGATATCAAATGCCGGATGCTGCTTCCGAAAGAGGTCAATGAAGAGGGAGAAGAGGAAGATCCAAGAGCGGAACTGGTGGAACAGTTGCTACAATATAAAATGTATAAATATATGTCTTATGAGCTGCGGGACCGTCAGGTGGACGCAGATCAGTATTTTTATAGAGAAGCTGAGATTCCGGGAGAAGTCAAAAATTATGTGCCGCCGGTAGATCTGGATGAACTGCTGGGGGATGTGAACCTGGTGCAGCTTCAGAAAATTTTTAAAGAAGTGATGAGAAGACAGGAAGAAAAAATCGATCCTGTGAGAAGTAAGTTTGGAAAAATTGAGAAAGAAGAAGTGCCTCTTCCGGACAAGCTGATGTATGTACAGGAGTACGCAAAGCTACATAAGAAATTCAGTTTTCGGACACTTCTGAATCAGCAGAAAAGCAAGATGCATGTGGTGGTAACCTTTCTGGCAGTGCTGGAATTGATGAAGACTGGAATGATCCGGGTCTGTCAGGAAGAAATCTGCGGGGAGATTTTGATCGATTCTCTGATATAAAAAGTGAGCAGGAGAAAAAGATGGAAAAGACAACGATCACAAAAACAGAACAAAAACGATTGTCAGGCGCTATAGAGGCGATTTTGTTTGCCATGGGCGATTCTGTGGAATTAAAAAAACTGGCACAGGCCATTGAGCAGGATGAGGATACAACAAAAGCGCTGATCAGGCAGATGATGGAGCGATACCAGAAAGAAGACCGGGGAATTTGCATTATGGAACTGGAATCTTCTTATCAGATGTGTACGAAAAAGGAGCTGTATGAATATCTGATCCGGATCGCAAAGCAGCCGAAAAAGCAGGTGCTTACGGATGTATTGTTGGAAACACTTTCCATCATTGCCTATAAGCAGCCTATTACAAAGTTGGAGATTGAAAAAATCCGGGGCGTGAAGTCAGATCATGCGGTCAGTAAATTGGTAGAATACGATCTGGTGGAAGAAGTGGGACGCCTAGATGCGCCTGGCAAACCGCTTTTGTTTGGAACGACAGAAGAGTTTTTACGCAGATTCAGTGTCCATTCGCTGGAGGAGCTTCCTTCTCCGAATCCAGAGCAGGTGGCACATTTTAAAGAGGAAGCAGAAGACGAGGTGCAGCTGAAGTTGAACCTGTAGTTCTGGCTGGAGTGTTTCAGACATAGGATAAACAGAAAGAATGTCTGGAGAAGATTCCATGAATGATAAAAAGAAGAAAAGCAGGTACAGGCATTGGAAAAGCATCCTCTTTGGTGTCTGCATTTTGCTTGCCGGCAACAATTTGCCACTTGATGTAAATGCCGGAGAAACACAGAGGAATACGACAGAACAAGAGAAAACTCCAGGAGAATTATACGCCCGGTCAGCAGTGTTGATGGATGCAGACAGCGGGCGTATTTTGTTTGCCAAAAATCCGGATGTGGAACGCCCCATGGCAAGTACGACAAAGATCATGACTTGCATTCTGGCGTTGGAGTGCGCCAGTCCGGATGAGGTGGTTACAGTCAGCGCCAATGCGGCGGCTCAGCCAAGAGTGAGGCTGGGAACTACGGAGGGGCAGAAATTTAAGTTGGAAGATCTTCTGTATTCTTTAATGCTGGAATCTCACAATGATACTGCAGTGATGCTGGCGGAGCATCTGGCGGGCAGTGTGGAACAGTTTGCAGAGAAAATGAATCAAAAGGCGAAAGAACTGGGGGCAGGACATACACATTTTGTGACTCCAAATGGATTGGATGGTGCAGATGAGGGCGGAAGTCATCATACAACGGCAGCCGAGCTGGCAGAAACCATGCGGTATTGTATCATGGAATCTCCGAAGCGGGCGGAATTTTTGAAAATCACAGGTACGGGTTCTCATCAGTTTTCAGATCTGGAACAAAAGCAGAAGTATTCCTGCACGAACCACAATGCATTTCTGACTATGATGGATGGTGCCATATCCGGTAAGACGGGATTTACCGGAGAAGCGGGATATTGTTATGTGGGAGCGTTAAAGAGCGGAAAACGAACTCTGATCGTATCTCTTCTGGCCTGTGGCTGGCCCAATAACCGAGATTATAAATGGGCAGATACCAAAAAACTGATGGAATACGGTCTGGAGCATTTTGCATATCAGAGCGTGAAAGGGGCAGGACAGACTTTTCGGCTCCAGGTGCAGGATGGAGCTGCGGATTTGGGACAGAACATATCGTATACCAGAGCAAAAGTAATATCAGAGCAGGAGAATCTTTCCTTTTTACTGGCAGACTGGGAAACTATTCAGATACGAAGAAAAATCCCGAAGATCGTTTCGGCTCCGATCCGGGCTGGAACCAGAATTGGAGAGATCGAGTATTTGGTGAGTGGTGAAATCCTTGCCAGTCTTCCGGTCGTGATCCAAAAGACAGTAGAAAAGCGAGATTTTGTATGGTGCTGGGAGAACATAGCAGAAATGTATTTTTTGAAACGTCAAACAGATTAAAATAAATCAAGTAAAGTGATTAAAAAAGTCACTGGTATGCTTAGAAAGACTGTGCTAGTATAAACAAAATAAAAAATGATAACTTGATTGATGGAATATAAGGAGTGCTTGGGATGAAGAATTTTGAAAAATATGAAAGAAGCTATTTTATGCCGCCAAAGCCGTGTTATGACTGGGCGAAGAAGGATTATATTGAGAAACCACCAATCTGGTGCAGTGTGGATCTGAGGGATGGAAATCAGGCCCTGATCGAGCCCATGAGTCTGGAAGAAAAAGTGGAGTATTTTCAGATGCTTCTGGATGTGGGATTTAAGCAGATTGAAGTGGGATTTCCGGCAGCGTCTGAGACAGAGTATCAGTTTCTGCGTACGTTGATCGAGCAGAATATGATTCCGGAGGATGTGACGATCCAGGTGCTGACACAGGCAAGAGAGCATATCATCAAACGAACCTTTGAGGCAGTCAAAGGAGCGCCCCATGCTGTGATACACTTATACAATTCTACTTCTGTGGCACAGAGGGAGCAGGTTTTCCGAAAAAGCAAGGAAGAGATCAAACAGATTGCGGTAGAGGGAGCAGTTTTATTAAAGGAACTGGCAAAAGAAACAGAAGGAAACTTTACCTTTGAATATAGTCCGGAAAGTTTTCAGGGAACAGAAGTGGAGTATGCACTGGAGGTGTGCAATGCGGTTTTGAAGGTGTGGGAGCCATCCCGGGAACGTAAGGTGATCATCAATCTCCCGACAACAGTAGAAAATGCCATGCCCCATGTGTTTGCCAGTCAGGTAGAGTATATGAGCAGGCACTTATATAACAGGGAAGATGTATTGCTGTCTCTTCATCCGCACAATGACAGAGGCTCCGGTGTCAGTGACGCAGAACTTGGAATACTGGCAGGGGCTGACCGGATCGAGGGAACCTTATTTGGAAACGGGGAGCGTACCGGAAATGTGGATATCATCACAGTGGCCATGAATATGTATTCTCAGGGTGTGGATCCCGGGCTGGATTTTTCTCATATGAGCGAGATCAGTGAAACCTATGAACGGCTCACCAGAATGCAGGTTTCTCCGAGACAGCCTTATGCAGGAGAACTGGTGTTTACTGCATTTTCCGGTTCTCATCAGGATGCCATCGCAAAGGGAATGGCATGGAGAGAAGAAAAGCAGTGTGACACCTGGAGTGTTCCGTATCTTCCGTTAGATCCCAAAGATGTGGGCCGCCGTTATGAGACCGATGTGATCCGGATCAACAGCCAGTCTGGAAAAGGCGGAGTAAACTATATCCTGAAGCAGAGCTTTGGAATCAGTCTTCCGCAGAAGATGAGAGAAGAAGTGGGATATCTTGTGAAGGATGTTTCTGATAAGGCACATAAAGAGCTGACACCGGACTGGGTATATCATATTTTTGAAGATCACTATATCCATGTCAAGACTATTTTTACAGTGGATGAATGTCATTTCAAGCAGGAAAACGGGATTCTGGCAGAAGCAACGATCCATCATGCAGGAACCAACCGTGTGATCAATGGAATGGGCAATGGACGTCTGGATGCGGTGAGCAATGCCATCAAGGACTATTTTGACATTGACTATGAACTGACATTTTACGAAGAACACTCCATGACTAAAGGTTCCTCATCCAAAGCGGTCGCTTATGTGGGCGTGATCTGTAACAAAAAGCGGTACTGGGGTGTGGGGATTGATGCGGATATCATCAAAGCATCCGTGGAAGCTCTGGTCGTGGCAGTAAATAAGATTGAAGAATTACGGAATCTTCAGGACTGCAAAGATGCCAGGCTTCTGGAAATTACCAACTACATTTATGTGAATTATAAGCATGTGACTCTGGATGAACTGTCTGAGAGGTTTTTTCTTTCCAAACCGTATCTTTCCAAATATATCAAAGAAAAATCAGGGATGACGTTTGGGGATATCCTGAAAAATATTCGGATGAAAAAAGCCTGCACCATGCTCAGAGAAACCAATGCAACTGTGGAGAGTATTGCGGAAACGGTGGGATATCAGAATGTAGAGCACTTTAACCGGATCTTCAAAAAGATGTACCGTATCACACCGGTTCAGTTCCGAAATCAGAAATAAGAAAACACTCTTGACAGTGAGGAGTGCAGGTAGTATATTAAGACTTTCATCGTGGGGATTGTCATGATGAAAGTCTTTTTTGAATGAAAGAATAAAATCAGGAGGCGATAAAAGAATGGGATGTCTGGGAAATGGATTATGGTTTCTGTTTGGTGGAGCTGTCAGCGGATTCAGCTGGCTTCTGGTAGGATGTCTGTGGTGCATTACGATCATCGGGATTCCGGTGGGAACACAATGTTTCAAATTTGCGGGGCTGAGCTTCTTTCCTTTTGGAAAAGAAGTAGTATATGGAGGCGGAACAGGTTCGCTGTTCCTGAATGTGATCTGGCTGATTTTATCCGGTCTTCTGCTGGCGATTGAACATTTAGTTTTCGGTGTACTGCTTTGTATTACCATCATTGGAATCCCATTTGGAATGCAGCAGTTCAAGTTGGCAAAACTGGCGCTTATGCCATTTGGAGCAAGTGTGATCGGTTAATATAGTAAGGAAGAGACATATCAGCGGAAAGATATGTCTTTTTTTATGAAAATTTCCTGGAAATAAACGGAAATGACAAAGAAATGACAAAAAACAGAAATTCAATTGAATTTTTTTGCTAAGTAATATATACTAGAATAGGCAAAAATTTTGGTTTATATTTAAACACATTTTATAATATGGAGGGCTAGAATATGAGCAACAATGCAACAGAAAACTCAGCAAGCAGAAGAATTGCCACAGTGCTTGATGAGGGCAGCTTTGTTGAAATCGGTGGTGCAGTTACAGCAAGAAACACAGATTTCAACCTGCAGGAAAAAGAAACTCCGGCTGACGGTGTCATCACTGGCTATGGAGTAATTGACGGAAATCTTGTCTATGTCTACAGCCAGGATGCATCTGTTTTAAAAGGTGCAATCGGCGAGATGCATGCGAAAAAAATTGCAAACATCTATGATATGGCAATGAAGATGGGAGCGCCGGTGATCGGTTTGATCGACTGTGCAGGTCTTCGTCTTCAGGAAGCAACAGACGCTCTGGAGGCATTCGGAAGTCTGTACTTCAAACAGGCAATGGCTTCCGGCGTGATTCCTCAGATCACAGCTGTTTTTGGTATGTGTGGAGGCGGTCTTGCAGTGGTGCCTGGAATGACAGATTTCACATTTATGGAGAGTAAAGAAGGAAAGTTGTTTGTGAATTCTCCAAATGCTCTGGAAGGAAATATCGATTCTAAATGCGATACAGCAAGCGCAGAATATCAGAGCAAAACAGCAGGGCTTGTGGATGCAACAGGAACAGAAGAAGAAATCTTGGGACAGATTCGTTCTTTGATCTGTATGCTTCCTGCAAACTTTGAAGATGATGCATCTTATGAAGAATGTACAGATGATTTGAACCGTGTCTGCGCAGAACTTGCCAATGCAGCAGAAGATACAGGAATTGCACTTGCCACAATTTCTGATAACAACGTCTTCTTTGAGACAAAGAAAGAATATGCAAAAGAGATGGTTACAGGATTTATCCGCCTCAACGGAATGACAGTTGGTGCAGTTGCGAACCGTTCCAAGGTGTATGATGAAGAAGAAAATGCAGAGTCACTTGGACAGGTTCTGACAGTGGATGGATGTAAAAAAGCAGCAGATTTTATTAACTTCTGTGATGCTTTCTCGATTCCAGTATTATCCCTGACAAATGTGACAGGATTTGAAGCAACAATGGAAGCAGAAAAAGATATGGCTCGTGCAGTTGCAAAACTGACTTATGCATTTGCAAATGCTTCTGTACCAAAAGTAAATGTGATCGTTGGAAAAGCTTATGGAAGTGCATATATTGCTATGAACAGCAAATCTATCGGAGCAGATCTGGTTTATGCATGGCCAACAGCTGAGATTGGAATGATGGATGCTTCTATGGCAGCAAAGATCATGTATGCAGACGCAGATGCACAGACATTAAAAGAAAAAGCTGCAGAATACAAAGAACTGCAGTCCAGTCCGGTTTCTGCGGCAAGAAGAGGATATGTGGATGCAATCATTGATGCAGTCGACACAAGAAAATATGTGATCGGAGCATTTGAGATGCTGTTCACAAAGAGAGAGGATCGTCCGGCAAAGAAACACGGTACGGTTTAGTGAGGTGAGGCGAAGTGAAGAAAAAATTAAGTTTAATCGTACTTGCCTGTGCTCTTACCTTAGGTGTTTCAGGATGCGGCAGTGAGGCAGATACGACAACAAGTAATGATAGAGAGTCTATGATGGCTTATTCAGAGGCAATTGTCAGCAGCTTCAGTCAGACACCGGATGAAGTTTTTGATCAGTATGAGGAAATGTCAGACTTGCAGTTGAATCTGATGCTTCTCAACACCGGTCTTCCTGTAGATTCTGAAAACTTCCTTTCTATGGTTGAATCCTGGAAAGCAGGAGAAAAGGAATGCGGAGAGTTCATAAGTTATGGGGACTTTGAGGCAGAGATGACAAGCTCTGGTATTGTTGTTTCTACAGAAGCAGAGTATGAGAATAAGACGGCAGATATCGAATTTACATTTGATGAAGAACAGAAAATGGACAGTATGACGATCAATGCACATTATTCTACTTCAGAGATTCTGAAAAAGGCGGGGTTGAATACCATCCTTGGAATGGGAACTGTATTCCTTGTTTTAATCTTTATTTCATTCATTATTTCTCTGTTCAGATTTATTCCGGAACTTGAGAAGAAATTTAAGAAAAATAAAACTACAGAACCGGCAAAAACACCGGCACCGGCACCAGTTGCGGCACCAGTGGTGGAAGATGTTTCAGATGATACAGAACTTGTAGCGGTCATCTCAGCAGCAATCGCAGCGGCAGAAGGAACTTCTACAGACGGATTTGTAGTTCGTTCAATTAAGAGAAGAACATCAAATAAATGGAACAAATGGAATTAATCAGGAGGATTTTAAAATGAAAAATTATACAATTACTGTAAATGGAAATGTATATGATGTAACAGTAGAAGAAAAAGGTGTAGGTGCAGCACCGGTTGCGCCTGCAGCTCCAAAAGCGGCTCCAAAGGCAGCTCCAGCGCCGGCTCCGAAAGCAGCACCGGCAGGAGCAGGAAGCATCCAGGTAAAAGCAGGAGCAGCAGGAAAAGTATTCAGTATTGACGCAAGCGTAGGACAGGCTGTAAAAACAGGAGATACCATCGTGACAGTAGAAGCTATGAAAATGGAAATCCCTGTAGTAGCTCCGGAAGATGGTACAGTTGCTAGCATTGATGTGGCAGTAGGCGACGCAGTAGAGTCAGGAGCAGTATTAGCCACATTAAACTAGGAGGTTTTGACAAATGGAATATATTTCAAATACGCTGGGAAACCTGGTAGAGCAGACTGCGTTTATGAATCTGACATTCGGAAATCTGATTATGATCGCAGTTGCATGCTTTTTCCTTTATCTGGCGATTAGACACGGCTTTGAACCGCTGCTGTTAGTTCCGATTGCATTTGGTATGCTTCTGGTTAACATTTATCCGGACATCATGCTTCATGCAGAAGATTCAGCAAACGGAACAGGCGGACTTTTGTATTATTTCTATGTTCTGGATGAGTGGTCAATCCTGCCGTCTCTGATATTCCTTGGTGTCGGTGCGATGACAGACTTTGGACCACTGATCGCAAACCCGAAGAGTTTCCTTCTGGGTGCGGCAGCACAGTTTGGTATTTTCGCTGCATACCTTGGAGCGATGGCGATGGGATTCTCAGACAAAGCAGCTGCAGCAATTTCTATTATTGGTGGTGCGGATGGTCCTACTTCTATTTTCCTCGCAGGAAAATTGCAGCAGACAGCAATTCTCGGACCAATCGCAGTAGCAGCATATTCGTATATGTCACTGGTACCGATCATTCAGCCGCCGATTATGAAACTTCTTACAACAGAAGAAGAACGTAAGATCAAGATGGAGCAGTTAAGACCAGTTTCCAAACTGGAGAGAATCCTGTTCCCAATCATCGTTACGATCGTAGTATGTACGATTCTTCCTACAACAGCTCCTCTGGTAGGTATGCTGATGCTTGGTAACCTGTTCAAAGAATCAGGTGTTGTAAGACAGCTGACAGAAACAGCTTCCAATGCTTTGATGTATATCGTAGTTATCCTGCTTGGTACATCTGTAGGTGCTACAACAAGTGCAGAAGCATTCCTGAACATGGATACACTGAAAATCGTTGCACTGGGACTGATCGCATTTGCGTTTGGTACCGCAGCTGGCGTATTGTTCGGTAAACTGATGTGTTGGGCAACAAAGGGCAAGGTAAATCCTCTGATTGGTTCTGCAGGTGTGTCTGCGGTTCCTATGGCAGCCCGCGTTTCTCAGAAAGTCGGAGCAGAAGCAGATCCTACAAACTTCCTGCTGATGCATGCGATGGGACCAAACGTTGCCGGAGTTATCGGTACTGCAGTAGCAGCTGGAACATTTATGGCGATCTTTGGTGTGAAATAATAATGGAGGACAGTAAAAATGGCAGAAATTGCAAAAAAACCAATTAAAATTACAGAAACAATTCTGCGTGATGCACATCAGTCTCTGATTGCAACAAGAATGACAACAGAGCAGATGATGCCGATCGTAGAAAAAATGGATAAAGTCGGATACCATGCAGTAGAGTGCTGGGGAGGAGCTACATTTGATGCGTCTCTTCGTTTCCTGCACGAAGATCCATGGGAGAGACTTCGTAAATTCCGCGATGGATTCAAGAATACAAAACTGCAGATGCTGTTCCGTGGACAGAATATCCTGGGATATCGTCCATACGCAGACGATGTAGTAGAATACTTCGTTCAGAAATCTGCTGCAAACGGAATCGATATCATTCGTATCTTTGACTGTATGAATGATATGAGAAACTTGCAGACAGCAGTGACTGCAGCAAACAAAGAAAAAGCACACGCACAGGTTGCAATGTCCTATACACTTGGAGACGCCTATACTCTGGAATACTGGGTAGAGCTGGCAAAGAGAATTGAAGACATGGGAGCAAACTCCATCTGTGTGAAAGATATGGCAGGTCTTCTTTGCCCATATCAGGCAACAGAGCTTGTAACAGCATTAAAAGAAGCAGTTGAGATCCCGATCGAGATGCATACACACTACACATCAGGAGTTGCTTCTATGACATACCTGAAATCTGTAGAGGCAGGAGCGGATATCATCGATACTGCAATGTCACCATTTGCACTTGGAACTTCTCAGCCTGCAACAGAAGTTATGGTTGAGACATTCAAGGGAACACCATACGATACAGGACTGGATCAGAACCTGCTCGCAGAAATCGCTGATTACTTCAGACCGATTCGTGATGAGGCACTGGAATCCGGACTGCTCAATCCAAAGAACCTTGGTGTCAACATCAAGACTCTTCTGTATCAGGTACCGGGAGGAATGCTTTCCAACCTGACATCTCAGTTAAAAGAGCAGGGAGCAGAAGATAAATTCTACGAGGTTCTGGAAGAAGTACCGCGTGTTCGTAAAGATCTTGGAGAGCCACCGCTTGTTACACCTTCTTCTCAGATCGTTGGTACTCAGGCAGTATTCAACGTGCTGATGGGAGAGCGCTACAAGATGGCAACAAAAGAGACAAAAGACGTACTGTCCGGAAAATATGGTGCAACAGCAAAACCGTTTAATCCGGAAGTACAGAAAAAAGTAATTGGAGAAGATGCAGAAGTGATCACATGCCGTCCAGCCGATTTGATTCCGAACGAGCTGGATACACTCCGCAAAGAGTGTGCACAGTACAGCCAGCAGGATGAGGATGTACTGACATATGCATTGTTCCCACAGGTTGCAACAGATTTCTTCAAATATAGAGATGCTCAGCAGACAAAAGTAGATGCAAAAGTTGCAGATACAGAGGATGGAGCATATCCGGTATAATAAAATGAAAGAAAAGGATTGGAAGATGAAAGTTTTCTGATCCTTTTTTGTTGTCCGAAAAAGAAATAAAAATGCAATTCCTTGTGCAGAATCTGTTTTAGTGATATAATTACCCATGGCAAAGGAGGATGATTTTATGTGTATTAAAGATAGAATAGAACAATTACGTCAGAAGATGGAGGAACGCCATATTTCTGTTTATATGATTCCCACAGCGGATTATCATCAGAGCGAGTATGTGGGAGAACACTTTAAATCCAGAGCATTTATCACAGGCTTTACAGGCTCGGCAGGAACAGCTGTTATCACAAAAGAGGAGAGCTGTCTCTGGACAGACGGACGATATTTCATTCAGGCAGAGCAGCAGCTTACAGGCAGCGGTATTTGTCTGCAGAAGATGGGAGAGCCTGGAGTGCCGACCATTGCAGAATATGTGGAATCTGTGCTGGAAGAAGGTGGAACCATTGGGTTTGATGGAAGAACCATTGGGATTACAGAAGGGGAACAGTACGAAGAGATTGCAAAGAAGAAAGCTGGACAAGTGAGCTATGCTTGTGACCTGATGGATGAGATCTGGACAGAGCGACCGGCTTTGTCTGAAAAACCGGCCTTTTATCTGGAAGAAACTTATGCGGGAGAATCTGCGTTATCCAAGCTGGCGCGCGTAAGAGAACGGATGAAAGAAGAACAGACAGCATATCATCTGCTGACTAGTCTGGATGATATTGACTGGCTGTTGAATGTACGTGGACAGGATGTGGAGTATTTTCCGCTGTTGCTTTCCTATGCGCTAATCACCATGGATTCTGTGGAACTATACGCAGACGAAAGAAAGTTTGATGAGAGTATCTTAAAGCATTTTGAGGAGTGTCAGGTACATCTGCATCCATACAATGCGATTTATGAAGATGTAAAAACTCTTCCGAAGGGGGCTTCAATCCTTTTAGATCCAGAGAGAGTGAACTATGCATTGTATCGCAACATTCCAGAAACGGTTCGCATTGTAAAGGCAGAAAATCCGGAAGTACTGATGAAGTGTGTAAAAAATGCCACAGAGATTGAAAATATCAGAAGAGGACACATTAAAGATGGTGTGGCACATACGAAATTTATGTACTGGCTGAAAAAGAATATTAGCAAAGAGCAGATCACGGAATTGAGTGCATCTGACAAGTTGGAAGAGTTCCGAAAAGAGCAGGAAGGATATCTGTGGCCAAGTTTTGATCCGATCTGTGCGTATGGAGAGCATGCAGCTATCGTACATTATTCTTCTTCACCAGAGACGAACGTAGAATTAAAAGAAGGCGGATTGTTTTTAACAGATACCGGTGGGAATTATTATGACGGATCCACAGATATTACACGTACGGTGGCGATCGGTGAGGTTGACGAGAAACAGAAAGAAGACTTTACAATGGTAGCCTGCAGTATGCTGCGCATTGCAGATGCAAAATTTCTGGCAGGATGCAGTGGTATGACTCTGGATTATGCAGCCAGAGAACCATTCTGGCGCAGAAACCTAAACTATAATCATGGAACCGGACATGGGGTCGGATATCTTGGCAACATTCATGAGGCGCCTATTGGATTCCGCTGGAAGGCGACAAGGGATGCCATGTGCGAATTAGAGCCGGGAATGGTGATCACAGATGAGCCGGGAGTTTATATCGAAGGTTCCCATGGGATCCGGATTGAAAATGAACTGTTGGTTTGTGCCGGAGAAAAGAACGAGTATGGACAGTTTCTGTATTTTGAGCCGCTGACCTTTGTGCCGATCGATCTGGATGCGCTGTGCCCGGAGATGATGACAGCAGAAGAAAAGCAGCTTCTCAATATGTATCATCAGAGCGTATATGAAAAAATCAGCCCATATCTGGAAGAAGAGGAAAAGGAATGGCTGAAAGAGTATACACGCCCTGTCAGATAACAGAACAAAAACAAATAGGAAGAAGAGGAAAAGAAGTGTGAGTGAAAATAGTACCAATGAATTATTGATCCGCATGGAAGAAAAATACAAAAAGATGAGCAAAGGGCAGAAACGGCTGGCAGACTATGTCACAGAAAATTATGATAAGGCCGTCTTTCTGACAGCTGCCCGTCTCGGGGAAGTGGTAGGGGTCAGTGAATCCACAGTGGTACGTTTTGCCACACAGCTTGGATATAAAGGATACCCGGGATTTCAAAAGGCGCTGGAAGAACTGGTGCGCAATAAATTGAATTCCATTCAGAGGATGGAAGTGACCTATGGGCGGATCAGCCAGTCGGAGATCCTGGAGACGGTGCTGCAGTCTGATATCGAAAAAATCAAGCTGACGCTGGCAGGGATCGATCAGAAGGCATTTGAACTTGCCATTGACACCATTTTAAGTGCAAAGCGAATTTACGTAGTCGGAATTCGAAGCTGTGCGCCCCTGGCATCTTTCTTATGTTTCTATCTGAATCTTGTCTGTGAGAATGTAACTGCAGTCAACACCAACAGTTCCAGTGAGATTTTTGAACAGCTGATCCGGATCAATGAAGAAGATGTGATCATCGGGATCAGTTTTCCGCGGTATTCCATGCGGACACTCAAAGCCCTGGAATTTGCTAGTAATCGAAAGGCAAAAGTGATCACTCTGACAGACAGTGTACATTCTCCGATGAATCTGTATTCCTCCTGCAATCTGATCGCCCGAAGCGATATGGCATCTATTGTGGATTCTCTGGTCGCACCATTAAGTGTAATCAATGCGCTGGTGGTTGCCCTTTGTATGAAAAAGCAGAAAGATGTGGTGAATACTCTGGAAATGCTGGAGCGCATCTGGGGAGAGTATCAGGTATACAGTAAGGATGAACTGAATCAGGTGGACAATACCCTGACAGATCCTGCCGCAAGAGAGGAAGAAAAAGATGAGTAAAGTATTGATAATCGGCGGTGGAGCTGCAGGAATGATGGCTGCTGTGGCTGCTGGAGAAAATGGCCATGAGGTATGGCTGTATGAGAAGAATGATCGTCTGGGACGGAAGCTGTTTATTACTGGAAAAGGACGCTGTAATATTACCAATGCAGGGGACATGGACACACTGTTTTCGTCTATCATGAGTAATCCCAAGTTTTTATACAGCAGTTTTTATACGTTTACCAATGATCAGGTTATTGACTTTTTTGAGGATCTGGGCGTTCGAACAAAGATCGAACGAGGTAACCGGGTATTTCCTCTTTCGGATCATTCTTCCGATGTGATCGCCGGGTTGAAGCGAAAAATGGAAATGCTGGGAGTTCATATCTGTCTGGAAACAGAGGTAGAAACAGTAGAAGCAAAAGACGGAGTGTTTCAGGCTGTCATTTTGAAAAATGGGAAAAGAAAGACGGCAGATGCCTGTATTGTGGCGACCGGGGGAATTTCTTATCCCGCCACTGGATCTACCGGGGACGGCTATCGGTTTGCAAAAGAAAACGGGCATCAGGTGACAAAGCTCTATCCGGCACTGGTTCCGATGGAGGTGAGGGAATGGTATGCAAAAGAGCTACAGGGACTGTCCCTTCGCAATGTGACCGCGTCTATTTATGACGGAAAGAAGAAGCTGTACGAAGATTTTGGGGAAATGCTCTTTACCCACTACGGAGTCAGCGGACCGTTAATGTTAAGTGCCAGCAGTGTGGTTGGAAAACAGCTTGCAGCAAAAGAGCTGCGTCTGGTGATCGACCTGAAGCCGGCTTTGACAGAAGAGCAGTTGGACAATCGGATCCTTCGAGAATTTGAGGAAAACAAAAACAGGCAGTTTAAAAATGCAGTAGACCATGTCTTTCCTTCCAAATTAAAACCCATCATGCTGGAATTATCCGGCATTGCAGAAGACAAAAAGGTGAATGAGATTTCTAGAGAAGAACGGCAGCGTTTTGTGCATCTGATCAAACATTTTGAGATGACCTTGACCGGACTTCGCAGCTACAAAGAGGCGATCATTACAAAGGGCGGGGTGCATGTCAAAGAGATCGATCCTGGAACCATGGAATCGAAAAAGACAAAAGGCTTGTATTTTGTGGGAGAAGTTCTGGATCTGGATGCGCTGACAGGAGGATTTAATCTGCAGATTGCCTGGTCTACGGCATATCTTGCAGGGATTTCCATTCCTTAAAGAAGTTTGATCTGGAAGATACAAGAAGAAAAAGGAGAACAGATATGGGATATAATGTAGCAATTGATGGACCGGCAGGGGCAGGGAAAAGTACCATTGCGAAGCTGGTTGCAAAAGAAAAAGGATATATCTATGTAGACACCGGAGCCATGTACCGGGCCATGGCTGTGTATTTTCTGCAGGAGGGGATCACTCCCGGGGAGACAGAAAAGATCCGTACTGCTGCGCAAAGTGCAGAGGTAAGTATCGGCTATGAGAATGGAATCCAGCAGGTCTATTTAAACGGTGTCAATGTGACAGCCAAACTTCGCGAAGAAGCGGTAGGCAATATGGCTTCTGTCAGTTCTGCGGTATCGGAAGTAAGGGCAAGACTTCTGGATCTGCAAAGAAATCTGGCAAAAGAAGCGGACGTGATCATGGATGGGAGAGATATCGGTACGAATATCCTTCCGGATGCAGATGTGAAGATCTATCTGACGGCCAGTGTAAAAACAAGAGCTGACCGCCGGTACAAAGAACTGACAGAAAAAGGAATTTCCTGTAGTTATGATGAAATTGAAGAAGATATCCAGAAGCGGGATGAACGGGATATGAGCCGGGAGACTGCTCCGCTGAAACAGGCAGAAGATGCGATCCTGGTGGACAGTTCAGACATGAGCATCGAAGAAGTCGTTCAGACAATCTGTGCAAAATGCAGATAGCAGACGGAGGACAGAAAATGGAAGTAAAACGTGCAAAGACTGCTGGTTTTTGTTTTGGCGTGAAACGGGCAGTAGAGACGGTATATGAACAGGCAAACGAGCAGACGGAAACTCCGATCTATACCTATGGACCGATCATCCATAACGAAGAAGTGGTCAAAGATCTGGAAAAGCAGGGGGTGATCGTCCTTCGAACAGAAGCGGAGCTGGACGCGCTCTCAGAAGGAACGGTGATCATCCGTTCTCATGGCGTGGCAAAATATATCTACGACAAACTGGAAGAAAAAAAGATCCGGATCGTAGATGCCACCTGTCCCTTTGTGAAAAAAATCCATCGGATCGTAAGCCGGGAAAGTGCTGCCGGAAAACAGATCGTTATCATCGGAAACCCGGAACATCCGGAGGTAGAGGGAATACGTGGCTGGGCTGGAGATCAGGTTTTTGTAGCTGAGACAAAAGAAGATGCAGCCTCTCTGGAGCTGGATTTGGCAAAGGGAGTGTGCGTGGTTGCGCAAACGACATTTAATTACAATAAATTTCAAGATTTAGTTGAAATTATTTCAAAAAAGAGTTATGATGTAAGTGTTTTAAATACAATCTGCGGTGCCACCAGGGAACGCCAGACGGAAGCCAGGAGCATTGCAGAAGAGGTGGATGCTATGATAGTGATTGGTGACAAACATAGTTCCAATACCCAGAAGTTATTTGAAATATGCAAGGGAGCATGTAAGGATACGTACTATATACAGACACTTGACGATTTGGATTTGAATCAATTAGGGTCAGTGGAAACAGTAGGTATTACAGCAGGGGCATCCACGCCCAATAATATAATTGAGGAGGTTCAAAATAATGTCAGAATTATCTTTTGAACAAATGTTAGAAGAATCATTTAAAACAATTCACAACGGAGAGGTAGTAGAGGG
>Snoopy_p1__coassemble_457_pt1 | contig 24562 bp, 20 predicted proteins | sample Snoopy_p1__metabat2_high_PE_024 | metagenome-assembled genome bin Snoopy_p1
TATCCTCCGATTAATCTTGATTCTGCCATAATGACATTCCTCCTTGAAAATTATTGAATAAATGTTTTAAATTTCTCATATGCAGCATCCCATTTTTCCGCATCCTGCGGGAGATACTCATATGTAGTTTCTGAATTTGCGATGATCTGTCTTGCTTCTGCCACATCTTTGATTTCTCCAAGTGACATCAACTGAACAGCGATATTTCCAAGAGCTGTTGCCTCTACCGGTCCTGCAATGACTTTGCGTCCGCTTGCTCCGGCTGTCATCTGACAAAGCAGCTTGCTCTGGATTCCTCCTCCAATCATATTGATCACAGAGTAATGTTTTCCTGTACAGCTTTCAATCTGCTCCAGTGCATATCTGTATTTCAGAGCCAGACTCTGATTGATACAGCACATGATCTCTCCGATCGTCTCCGGTACTTTCTGACCTGTTCTACGGCAGAACTCGCGGATACGCTCCGGAACATTTCCAGCCGGAACAAACTCCGGTGCATCCGGATCAATAAAGCTCTGGAACGGCTCTGCTTTCTGTGCCATCTGTTCCAGTTCTCCAAAGGAATACTCCTGTCCTTCCCGGATCCACTGTCTTCTACTCTCCTGTGCAAGCCACAGTCCGATGATATTCTTCAACAGTGTCGTCGTATTGCCATATCCGCCTTCGTTGCTGACATTGCACTCCAGTGACTTCTCACCGATGATCGGTCCGTCAAGCTCTGTACCGAACAGACTCCATGTTCCGCAGCTGATAAAGATGAAATCCTTCTCCTGTGTCGGAACAGAAACAACCGCACTCTGCGTATCGTGTCCTGTGATCGCAATAACTTTTGCAGGCTCTACTCCTAATTCCTCACAAATAGATGGCTGCAGAGTGCCTACGACCGTACCGCTTGGAACAATCTCCGGTAAGATCTTCTTCGGAATCTGAAGAGCATCCAGAATCCGGTCAGACCATACTTTATTTCTGGCATCCATCAGCTGTGTAGTCGTTGCCATCGTATACTCGGCTTTTTTCTCACCTGTCAGGAAATAGTTGAACAGATCCGGTGTCAAAAGCAAAGTGTCTGCTTTTTCCAGAATCCATGGTCTTTTCTGTACCAGAGAATATAACTGGAAAATAGTATTAAAGTTTTCAAACTGGTTTCCTGTCAAATTGTAAACTTCCTCTTTTGGAATCACCTTAAATACTTCTTCCTGCATTCCCAGAGTTCTGTCATCTCTATAATGTACGGCACTCTCCAGCAGATCGCCATGCTCGTCCAAAAGTCCAAAATCAACACCCCAGGTATCAATTCCTATGCTTTCAAATCCGCCTTTTTGCTTTGCCTTTACAATGCCCTGCTTAATCTCAAAAAAATGTCTCAGTGTGTCCCAATACATGGTTCCGTTCACAATTACCGGATCATTGGAAAAACGATGCACTTCTTCCATATGGATCTTTCCGTCTTCTAATGTTCCCAGAATCGCACGTCCGCTTCCGCCTCCGAAATCAAACGCCAGAACTTGTTTTTTCTTATCGCTCACTGATATGCCTCCTTTCAAAGGTTTTTACTCATTACTGTTTTTATTTTAGCATTGTCTGACCATTTTTACTTGTGCTATAATAGTAAAAAATATAACAATATTCACCTAGGAGTCAACTATGCAGTATATAAACTATCGCGAAAACAGAAGAAGAGGAACTGCTGATTTTCCTCTGGAGTATTACCATGTGACCGCATCGCATCCTCAATATGTCATGTCTTTTCACTGGCATGTAGAATTTGAACTGATCCGCATTCTAAACGGCACTTTAAAAGTTACCATCGATGAGGTGGAATTTCTGGCAGAAGCCGGAGACACGGTCTTTATTCCTGCTGGTTCCATCCATTCGGGGATTCCAGATTCGTGCATTTATGAATGTCTGGTATTCGATATGAATATGTTGATGAACAAGACCGATTCCTGCTGCCGCTTTCTGCGTCAGATCACAGACCATGAGGTTTCTATACAAACACACTATGCCAGAAATTGTACCACTGTTCACCAGATCATCTGGCATCTATTTGACGCTGTTGCCTCTAAAAAAGAAGGATACCAGTTAATTGTATTTGGCACGATGTACCAGTTTTTCGGCTCCTTATTCAGTGAGCATTTATACGAAAGTTCCCCGGATACCCAACACCGCAGCCACAAACGGATCGTACAGTTAAAGCAGGCTCTGGAATTCATGGAATCCTCCTATAATCTGCCTCTGACACTGGATGAGATTTCTGCCAGTGTAGGGATGTCCCCCAAATATTTCTGTCGATTTTTCCACGAAATGACCCATCGGACTCCCATCGACTATTTGAACTACTACCGGATCGAACGTGCTTGCTACCAATTGATCACAACCGATCTTTCTATTACAGAAATCGCATATGCCTCTGGTTTTAATGATTTAAGTTACTTTATCAAGACCTTCAAGAAGTACAAAGGCACTACTCCAAAACAGTATTTAAAACTATAAAAATTCCCCACAGGTCTGTCTTTTGGACTGTCCTGTGGGGATTCCCCGTAATCGACTGAAAACACTCTCTTTATACCATTTGAACCTCAGAATAACATCTCGATCCGCTTCCCGTTTTGATGCAATTGTGTGATTTTAAAAAATACCAAAAATTTTCTCCCGGAATGATCCATACAACGCATCATAATCCGTATATTGGATCTTACTTTCCTTAAACTGTTTTCCCCATGTACTGCAGATACTGTCTGCGATCAGTTTTGCATCTTCATGCTCTGTCCCCAAAATTGTGGGGAAAACATAATAAATCATAAAGAAATTCAGATCCACTTGTGTTCTGGAGTCGATCTTTCCTTTTTTTGAAGCAAATTTCTTCTCCACGCAGCTCACAATAGTGTCCGCGATTTCCTGTGCTGCCTGCTCTTTATCCGGGCACTGCTCGACATATTCTGTCATCTCCCGAAAATAATGTCCATGCATGTCAATAAAATCCTGTGTATTTTTCTCAAATGACTTTTTCTTCAGATGTTTCAGCATCTGATTCCTGTTGTCAAATATTCTTTCGATTCCGTTGAGCATATCTGTGTCCTCCTGAGTGTCTTTCATAAAAAGAAACCGGGGAAACCCCCGGTTTCTCTTTCTATATCACCGCTTCCTACAGCGATATCTTTTTAAAAATTAGTCGTAAAGGTTTGGTGCGATTTCTGCATCTTCCATAGTTTCAGCATCATACCAGTAGCAAGCTGTCTCTACGTCTTTTACTTCTTTTCCTTCACAGATGTCGAACAGAGTTTCGATAGCGATTCTTCCCTGATCAACTGGAGCCTGTGTTACAGATCCAAGTAATACTCCGTCTTTTACAGCTGCTTTCTGTGTAGAACCAGCGTCAAATCCTACTCCGAGGATCTTTCCGTCTCCAGATCCAAGTACATCCAGGTTCTGGTTTGCTGTCAGAAGACCTTCTGCTGTTACCTGGTTAGAACCGAACATAGCGATTGTATCTTTTTTGTTCATGATGTTAGAAGCTTCTGTAGCAGACAGTTCTACTGTTGTCTGTGCAGGTACAGCTACTTCGATGATAATATCAGCATCTGCTTCTTTTGCATTGTTTTCTACAAGGTTTACATAGTATTCATTTCCAACTACTGCAACTTTCTTTCCGTCAGCTTCAGCAAGCTCTTTGAATTTATTGATGAATCCCATACCACGTCCTGTGATATTTCCAGATGTTGCATCCTGGTTTACTTCACCGATTCTTACAGTGTCTTTTGCATTTGCGATCTGATCTTTCAGAGCTTCATACATTTTTTCTGCTGCGATTCCACCAGCTTCTTCGTTGTTAGTAACAACTGTTGCGTATACAGATCCTTCTGGAGCATCTGCTATACCTGTATCGAAGCAAACTACTGGGATTTTTTTGTCAAGTGCTGTCTGCAGAGATTTCAGAACAGAGCTCTGGTCACAAGCTGCAAGAGCGATTCCGTTTGGAGCTTTGTTAATTGCATTGTTCAGCATGTTTACCTGATCAGCGATATCAGACTCAGCGTTTGGTCCTGTTGTGTTACATTTTACACCAAGTTCTTTTGATGCTGCATCAATACCCTGTTTTGCTGCCTGCCAATATGTAGACTGGAAACTCTTTACAACAACTTCAAACTGATAATTTCCACCTTTGTCTCCGCCTTTGTCGCTTCCGCTATCAGCTGCTTCTTTGTTGTCTCCGCCACATCCAGCTAACATTCCTGCTACCATGCATCCACCAAGTAACACTGCTAAAACTTTCTTTTTCATAGTTCTTATCCTCCTAAGATATGTTTTCCGACTGTAATACCTGAGGTACAGTCTCCTCGTTTCTATAGTAACAGCCGGTGGAATCTTTTAGATTCCCACTCCGGTCTGCTATCTATCTTTATTACTGCTGTAATCGATTAAGCTGCTTCTTTCTTTCTCTTGAAGATATCGATCAATACAGCTGCGATCAATACAAAACCTGTAATGATCTGCTGCCAGTTTGCTGTCAGTCCGATGAATGGAAGTCCTGTCTTTAACAGACAGATTACAAATACACCAGCCAGTGTTCCTGTGATACTTCCCACACCACCTGTCATAGATACTCCACCGATGATGGCTCCACCAATTGCCTCCAGCTCAAATCCTGCACCACTACCTGGCTGAACTGTTGCGAAGATTGCAGAGTAGGAAATTGCTGCCAGTCCTGCAAAGAATCCACAGATCACATATGCCATGATATGGTAGAATTTTACGTTAACTCCGGAAAGTCTTGTTGCTTCTTTGTTACTTCCGATCGCCAGTGTGTAACGTCCGATTTTTGTATGGTTCAATACAAATGTCATAAGGATTACAAGTAAGATGATCCATAAAAATCCGATTGGGATGTTCAGTCCATCCATCTTGATCTTGAAAATATTTCTAAACCAACCTTCCGGTGATCCTGCTACCGGCCAAGGAATACCAAATCCACCTACTACGATTGTACCGATTCCGCGGGCAATCATAGAAGTACATAAAGTTGCCAAGAATGCCGGAAGATCCATAATCGCGATCAAAACTCCGTTGAGAACTCCGATTGCAACACCCATTAAAACACTTACCAGCATACCTGCTGCTGTCGGCCATCCCTGATGTACAATCAGATATCCACCTACCAGTGAGTAACAGATCAGACCTGTACCGATGGAAAGGTCTACACCACCTGTCATCAATGGGAACGCAACTCCGATTGCCATCAATGCGATGTAGTAAGAATAATCCAGAATACTTACAAATGTTGTATATTTTCTAAATCCCGGGCTCATTGCACAAAAGAAGATGAACATTGCGATTACGATCAGGAAAACGATAAATTTCTGTCCTCCCATTCTGTCAATGAACGACTTATTTGTGCCAGCCGTCTTTGTTGTCTTATTTGCCATTTTTACTTCCTCCTACTCTATCTCTCGTGTAGCCATGTTCATGATATTTTCCTGTGTAGCCTCGGAAATATCCAGCTCACCAGTTTTCTTTCCTTCACACATTACGATGATCCTGTCGCTCATACGTAAGATTTCAGTCATTTCAGAGGAAATCATAATAATGGCTTTGCCCTGTTCTGCCAGCTGATTCATCAGTTTATAAATTTCATTTTTTGCTCCAACGTCGATACCTCTGGTAGGCTCGTCGAAAATCAGGATGTCACAGTCTCTTGTCAGCCATTTTGCAATAACGACTTTCTGCTGGTTACCACCTGACAAGTTCACAACAAGCTGCTCTACGTTTGGTGTCTTTGTTGCCAGAGACTCTACATACTTCTGTGCTACTTCTTTTTCTTTCTTCTTGTCAATGAAGATTCCCTTCATAAACTGTTCCATTGTTGCCATAGAAGTATTCTCAGCAACCGATTTCTGAACAACGATTCCGTATCTCTTTCTATCTTCTGAGAGATATCCGATACCATTTCTAACTGCATCTTCCGGACTCTTGATCTCAACCTTTTTACCGTTGATATAAATATCACCGCTATCGATCGGGTCAGCACCAAACAACGCACGTGCTGTTTCCGTACGCCCGGCTCCCATCAATCCTGAGAATCCAAGGATCTCTCCCTTATGCAGCTCGAAGCTGACATCTTTTACCAGCTTTCCAGCATTCAGATGTTCTACTTTCAATACAACCGGTGCATCTTTTGGCACCATGTTCTGTGTCTTTGGATCTTCGTAAATTACACGTCCAACCATCATGTTGATGATATCATCTTTTGTACAGTCTTTTGTGATCAGTGTTCCAACATATGTACCATCACGCATAACTGTAACCCGGTCTGTGATGACCTTGATCTCATCCATACGATGTGAGATATAAATAATACCGATTCCTTTTGCTTTCAGATCGTTGATGATCTTGAACATTTCCTGAATCTCTGTCTCTGTCAGAGCTGCAGAAGGCTCGTCAAAGATGATGACTTTTGCATCGTGGGAAATTGCTTTTGCGATCTCACACATCTGCTGTTTTCCGACTGTCAAGTGATTCATGGTCTCTCTTGGATCAATGTCGATATTCATTCTATCAAACAGCTTCTTAGCCTCTTCATTCATCTTTTTATCATCGATACGAAGTCCTTTTTTAAACTCTCTTCCGATAAAAATATTCTGCGCAACTGTCAAATGACCAAGCATGTTCAGCTCCTGGTGCACGATCACGATACCGGCTTCCTGAGCTTCTCTTGTATTTGCAAACTCTACTTCTTTTCCTTCATATGTAATAGTTCCGGAATCTTTTTTATAGATACCTGTCAGAACCTTCATCAAAGTTGACTTTCCGGCACCATTCTCTCCCATCAGAGCAAGGACTTCACCTTTTCTGACTTCCAGATCTACATGATCCAGTGCATGAACACCCGGGAAAGATTTGTCGATTCCTTTCATCGTTAATATAACTTCACCCATTTTATTACCCTTGCCTTTCTCTTTCACTTCTTCTCTCAATTATTATGTATCACGATTAGTTCTTTCTGCGTCTTGCAACAACGTCACTGAATACCGCAACGATAACGATGATACCTGTGATGATAAGCTGATAATCTTTTGTAAAGCCAAGAGCCAGAATTCCTTCCTGAAGCAGTGCGATGATAAACACACCGATCACTGTACCACTGATGGAAGCAAGTCCACCTGCCATGGAGGTACCACCCATTACACAACCAGCAATTGCTTCATTGTTATACTGATCTCCATATCCAGGCTGAACAGTTGTATAAGCTGCTGTGTAGAAGATTGCTGAAATACCAACCAGGATTCCGCAGATAATATATGCTGACATTTCCCATTTCTTTACATTAACACCGGAAAGTCTCACTGCTTCTTTGTTGCTTCCCAGACATAAGATGTAACGTCCCAGTTTTGTCTTGTTCAACAGGACTGCACAGATTACAGCTACTGCAAGAAAGATGATCAATCCTACCGGAATACCATCAATGCTGATGATCTTTCTGAACCATCCGCCATCCTGCATCTCCTGTGGCCAGCTGACAGACTGTGTCTTTGTGAATACAGATGCAATACCTTTGGAAATATTCATACTTGCCATGGAAGTGATGAAAGAAGGTACTGACCAGTATGCAACCAGATATCCATTAAAGATTCCGAAAACCAGTCCGATCACAATGCTGAGGATCAATGCTACTGGCATTGGCATCCCGTATGATGTGAAACAGTATCCTGAAATCAATGCACAACAGAACATTACCGGTCCGATGGAGAAATCAATTCCTCCTGTTGCGATTACAAAGGTAACTCCTAATGATAAGAATCCCAGAAAATATGCATAATTGAGGGTGCTCAGAATACGTTCGATCCCGAAGAAACTTCCCTGTGTCAACGCACAGAAAAAGCCATACATCAGAAGTAATACGAAGCATAACACGATTCTGTTAAACCCTACCTTTTTTACAAAAGGATTTTGTTTAATCTTTTCCACTTTTCATCCTCCTATTTCTTTCGTTCCGCTCATGGAAAATGCGGACTCTTTTCCATCTTTTTCTTCCACTTTCAAAGACTTCTTTTTTCCTGTCTTTCTCAACCGAATGCACAGGACTTCAGAATTCCATGATTTGTCGAACCAAGATTTATTTATAGTATAGTATTTCTTAGTTCTTAAGGAAATCGAAAATTTTCCTAAAAAAGGTTAAAAAATTACACTGTCAGATATTTTTATACCTTTCAGTGTAATTTTTCACCATTCTGCCTTACTGTTGACCGGAAAATGGATATAACAATCTTTGATTTTCCTCTTCATACATGTTTTCTTTTGTGATCAGTTTACATCCGGAATCCAGATTGTATTCCATCGGATATCCTTCAACAGCTTTGACTGCCTGCTGTACTCCCAGATATCCGATATTAAACGGTTTCTGAATTACAATCCCCTGGATGATCCCAGACTCCAGAAACTGGATTTCTTCCACGGAGTTATCCACTCCAACTACCTGGATCTGCTCTCCAAGCTGTTGTGCTTTCGCTACTCTTGCCGCTCCCACAGCTGCATATTCATTGGTTCCGATCAGGGTATCAATTTCCGGATGCGCATTTAACATTTTTCTGGTCAGCTCAGATGCCACTTCATAAGAAGAGTTACAATATACGACATCTACAATTTGATCCTGAAATTCTCCAAGTCCGTCTCTTACTCCTGCTTCTCTTTCTGCTGCAGTAGAAGAGCCCTGCACATGAGAAATGATCCCGATCCGAGAGTCCTCTGTTAACAATGTGCTGGTATATTCTCCTAGTTCCCGTCCCGCCTTAAAATTGTTGGTGGCCACAACTCCATTTGCAATTTCCTTATCAATCACAGAATCGATCAGGATCACTTTGATTCCTGCTGCCACTGCTTTCTCAATAGCCTCTGTGCTTTCGCTGTAACTGCATGGCGCGATCAGAAGTGCATCCGGATCCTTTTCTATACATGTCTCAATGATCTCATTTTGTCCCTCATAATCATTTTCTGCATTTCCGCCGACCACTTTGATCTCGCATCCAAATTCCTCTGCCCCCAGCTTTGCTCCTTCGATCAAGCCTGTCCAGAAATCATTGGTAGGATCCACTGTTTTGGGAATCAAAATAATCTGATAGACCCGTTTCTCATGTGAACTTTCCTGAAGAACCCCCACAGCGATCAGGAGCAGGAGTAAAAACATCACCCCCACCGTCAGCGCCGCAAACACTCGTTTACCTGCCTGTGTCTTCATGACTCTTACCTCCGTCCAGCGGGATGGTAACTGTTGCCACCGTTCCTTCCCCTTTTCTGCTCATATAAGAAATCCCATATTCCTGCCCATAATACAGCTGCAGCCGTTTTTGTACATTATAGACGCCCACGCCGTTGGATTTGGTTTTCTTTTCTTTCTTTTCCAGAATGTGTTCCAGTTCTTCTTCCTCCATCCCTGCTCCATCATCTGCAACCACAAGACAAATCCGATTTCCCCTGCGGTATCCCCGGATACTCAGATTCCCTTTGGTTTCCTTGTATTTTAACCCGTGGTAAATGGCATTTTCCACCAGTGGCTGCAGCACAAACTTGATGATTGGGACATTTAAAATACGGTCTTCTACATCGATATTGTACTCTAATTTATCTTTATACCGCATTTTCTGAATGGTCAGATAGCTTCTCACATATTCGATTTCTTCTGAAATGGTAATCTGTTCCCGATCATTGCTGATACTTTGCCGCAGCAGTTTTGCAAGAGCTGCCGTCATCAGGACAACCTGCTCATTTTCTCCTGCTTCGGACATCCAGATAATGGAATCCAACGTGTTATAGAGAAAATGCGGATTCACCTGTGCCTGCAGCGCCTTCATTTCACTTTTCCGTTTCTGCTGCTGTTCATAAATATTTTGCTCCATCAACGCACGGATCCTGCGTGTCATGGCATTAAAGGATCGGCTGAGACTTCCAATTTCATTTTCTGCTGTGATCTCCACACTTGCCTCTTCAAAATTTCCTTCCTGCACCAGATTCATGGAATCTCTCAGTTTTCGAAGCGGCTTTGTGATCTCCCGAGAAATAAAACTGGAGATGATGATCACTCCCAACAGAATCCCAAGCGCTGCCAGCAGATACATCATCTGTGCCTGCTGGTTGTTCTTCATCAGTTCCGATACATATGCCGCACCGACTACGGTCCATCCTGTTTTTTCTGATTTTGACATGGTATACAGCTTGCTTTCTGCGCCTTCTTCGGTCTCCAAATAGTTTTCTTTGGAATTTAAGATTTCATCGATCCGCTCTTCTTTCAAACCTCCGTAGATCAGCTGCTGCTTGGGGTGATAGATCATACTTCCCTGCTCGTCCAGAATGAACATATAGCCTTTGTTTCCCATAGAGGTGTTGCTGCACAGCCCGCTGATGGCACTATAGTTGAGATCTACAAAAAAAACGCCTTCCCTCTCTCCTGTCTGGTTATTGATGATCGCACGGCTCAATGTGATCACCCAATGATAACTTCCCGCAATGGCATTCTGCACATGAGAGGAGGAAACGGAAATTCCACTTGGCGAACGGAGAGCCGCCTGATACCAGTCCTGTTGTCTGATGTCCACATATTCATTCAGTTTTGCACTGCCATGGTTAATCAGCGCTTTCCCATTATTGGCCACAGCCGCAATATTATAAATATCTGAACGGCTTTCCATGATCGTATTAAACTGTGTCAGAATACGTTCCCGCTCCTCATCAAGCTCCTGCTGAGTCTGTCCCTCTTCAAATAAATACCTGGGCACATCGCTTCCATTGGCGATCACCCAGGAAATATTTTCCATATAATCAATATACGAATCGATGTCATAGTTGACCTGCTTGATCAGCTGAGACATGGAAGAACTGGAATTCTCATAAATCGTCTTTTTGGTAAAGTCCATCGCGATTAGCAGGAAAATCAGCACTGCTACAATCACCAACGCTGAAAAAGACAGCATGATCGCATCCTGAATACTTTGAAACTTTCCAAATATTGTCTTCTCCCGGTTCTTCATGCTCTAATTCTCCCTGGCATATTCCTTCGGCGTGCACCCTGTCATCTTTTTAAATGCGATGCTGAAATAGTGAGGGTCACTAAACCCTACTTTTTCTGCAATCTCATAATTCTTCAGACTGGTTTCCCGAAGCAGCTGCTTGGCACGTTCCATCCGTATCCCATTGAGCACTTCTGTAAAGGTCTTTCCTGTCGCTTCTTTAAATACACTGCTGAACCGGCTGGTACTGATATTCAGATGTTCACATACATCATTCAACGCAAGAGACGGATTGCTGTAATTCTCTTTGAGATACTCCAAAGCCTGTCTTGCCCAACGTTCTCCGCTGGACTGTCCTGCCATCTCCATAGCCTCCATCGCCTTTTTGGCATACTTTTTCACTTTTTCCATGGCAGTTTCAAAACTGCGTGCTTCCATGATTTCTTCCATTTCTTCTTCTGAAAGCACAAAATCTTCATTTGCCCTGCGTACCACTCCATACAGGATCACCATGATCTGCCGAAGCCAGGAAATGGTCTGTCCTCTGGTCACATATCCATGACAGATCCAGTTTTCTACATGATCCAGAATATCAAACAGTTCTTCTGTCTGTTTTCCTTTTGCTGCTTCTTCAATCTCATGAAAATCCTGTTCCAGTTCCAGCAGATTTCCACAACTCATAGAGCTTTCGCAATCATAAACCTGTCCGCTTCCTCTTGTATATCGATATTTCAAGGTCTGCACCGCTGCTTCATATGATTTCGGAAGATCTTCCAGCTTTTCTACGTAAGTCCCAATTCCAATAGAAACGCTCAACTGCATGGCCTGCCGTATCATCTCCTGGATCTCCTGACAAATCTCACGAGCTTCCTGACGAAACTCTTTTGGTGTATCCGTCCATAATAACATACAAACTCTGCTGTCTGAATCCCGATATGCAATTCCCGCATTGTGATTGCTCACAATCTCATGGCTGATATTCTCTACTACAAATGACATCAGAGCGCTCTCTTTTTTCAGTTCTTCATCGGTATCGTATAGGCTGGAATACACATCAATATCTGTCGTCACAACTCTGTAAAATGCGCCACCTAGTTCAATTCCGAATTCTTTTAATTCTTCCATGCTGGTCTCGATCGCCTGCGTTCCCTGTATCAATCTGGACAATGTTTTTGAAATGATTAGCGCCTCATTCTTTGTATACGTTCGATATGCTTTTTTTAAAACATCGATTTTTTCTTCTTCTGACCGTTCACTGTCCAGCTTTTCCCGAATCCGAACCAGGACTTCAGTCAATTCTTTTGCCGTCACTGGTTTCAGTAAATATTCTGCTACTTTATATTGAATTGCCTGCTTTGCGTATTCAAAGTCACTGTAACCGCTAAATATCACAATCTTCGTCTGAGGCATATTTTCATATAAATATTTGCTCAGCCCCATCCCATCTATATAGGGCATACAAATATCTGTCAATACCAAATCTACCGGATGTTCTTTGACAAACTCTATCGCGTCCTTTCCATTCTCGCAATCCCCCACTAGCTCAAAACCGATCTGTTCCCATTCGATTTTCGCACTGATTGCTTCCCGGACAAGGATTTCATCATCCACCAATAATACTTTATACATTTTGGTTCCTCCCACCGCACTTTCTGTCCAAAATACAGAAATATCTACGCCTAGTATACAACAAAGGCGGGGATTGTGAAAGTAAAAATTACAGGATGCGAAAATGATGCCGGAATCATCCGACACCATTTTCGTATTCTTTCTATATTATTGGATAATTAGATATTATCAATTCCCAGTTTTTTATCAAATATTTTCATAAGAAGAACTGCCGACACAAAGCTTACAACACATGCAAGGATTGCCGCAACAACTGTAGAATCAAATCCTATCTGTGGATTAATCACCTGCAGCCATCCAAAAATTCCATTTGTTCCAGCTGAATACTGTTTTACTCCGCCAAATCCAATAATCGCTCCACCGATACCAGAAGCCAGACACGCAAGGATAAACGGACGTTTAAACTGTAATGTCACTCCGTAGATCGCAGGTTCTGTAATTCCAAACATTGCAGAAATAATTGCAGGGCCGCATACTCCTTTTAATTTCTTATTTTTTGTCTTTAACATGATCATCAGAACCACTCCTGCCTGTGCAAATGCAGAAGCCAGACCTGCGATCGTAATTGCATCATATCCCAATGTTGCCATATTATTCACATTCAATGCCACAAATCCCCAGTGTACTCCGAACATAACACATACCTGAATCAACGCTCCATAAAGGAAACCACAGACTGTAGAATTGATTTCAAATAAGAAGCCCATAAAAGCTCCCAACAGGTCACTGGCAAAAGTTGCGACCGGTCCCAATACCAGCAGTCCTACTACAACACTGGCTAAAATCGTGAGCATTGGCACCACAAACGCTTTTACTAATTCTGGAATATGGAGGTTTAAAAATCTTTCCAGCTTTGCCGCAAAGAAGCAGACCAACACAACCGGAATTACAGAACTTGCATAATTCATCAGAATTACCGGAATCCCCAGAAATGTAACATAGACCGGTGATTCAAAGATCGTACCTGCAAATACGGTATACAGAGGTTCTCCCCCCATCATAACCGCGATTGACGGATACACGAGCGCTGCACCAATAGCCATTCCGACAAATGGTGTGCCTCCAAACTTTTTCATTGCTGTATACCCTAAGAAGACTGGCATAAAGTAAAAAAAGCAATCACCCGCAATAGACAAAATCTGATAAGTTCCGGCTGTTGCATCCATCAGCCCCGTTGCAGTCATCAAAGCCAAGAAACATTTAATGATTCCTGTTGCGATTAGCAAATTCAAAATTGGAGTAAATACTCCTGAAATCGTATCGATAAAGCGGCTGGAAATTTTTTTATCTTTCATTTCCTCTTTAAATTCTTTTGCATCTTTTAATCCACTGTCTTCTGTTTGCAGTCCATATATAGATACCAGTTCCTGATATACGTCTCCAACATGACGGCCAATGACAACCTGATACTGTCCGCCTCCTTTCACAACAGAAAGTACACCTTCTATATTTTTTACTGTTTCATCTTGTATTGTGTTCTCCTGTTTCAACTGAAACCGAAGTCTTGTCGCACAATGATATACATTCTGAATATTTTCTTTTCCTCCGATCGCACCTACGATCTCTCTGATCATTCTTTCATATTTCATCTCTATTCCTCTCTTTTCATTCAAATACAACGCTTACCTTTCCGCCCTTTTCACACCGGATCTTCCTTGATTCCAACACCTCATTTACAATTGTAATCTCTGTTCCGTGAACAGATTTTAATTCCACTCGTTTCACTCTGCCACTTGTCCATTCCATATCCAAAAGAAATCCACTTTTTGTTCGAATCCCGTTCACCCTTCCATCTGGAATCTCCTGCGGCAAAGCAGGAAGCAAATACACCGTATCTTCAAAATCCTGTACGATCATTTCTAAAATGCCGCAAGCTCCTCCAAAATTTCCGTCAATCTGAAATGGAGGATGATTGTCTAAAAGATTATCTAATGTTGCCTCTGCTAATAATTCCTGTAGATTCTGATACGCTTTTTTTCCATTCCATAGTCTTGCAAAAAACAGAATAATCCATGCTTTGCTCCATCCAGTATGTCCACCGCCATTTTCCAGACGACGATCGAGTGTTTTTTCCGCAGCTTCTGCCAATTTCGGGGTCTTATCCTTCCGAATCTGCTGTGCCGGATATAAAGCAAACAACTGTGAAATATGACGATGTCCTACTTCTAGTTCTTCGTAATCTTGGTCCCACTCCTGAATCTGTCCATATTTTCCAATCCTTAATTCCGGCAGATTTTCCATTCTCTCTTTCACTATCTCAGTTAATGCCCCTTCTTGTTCCAGAATTGCTGCTACTTTTACATAATCTCCAAACAATTCCCTTACGATTTCGATATCCATCGTTGGTCCCATGCAAAGGCATCCATACTGATTTTCTTCTGTAATATAAATATTTTCCGGAGAACTTGACGGACCTGTCACCCATTTTCCATCGGGATTCTGAATCATATAATCCACAAAAAATCGAACACTGTCCTCTAAAACCGGAAAATATTCTTTCAAAAACTCCACATCTTTTGTGTATTGATAATGTGCGTATATATGAAGGCACAGCCATGCGCCTCCCATTGGCCATATTGTAGAACTGGTGTGATAATCCTGTGGTGCACAGTCCCCCCATATATCGGTATTGTGATGACAGCAAAATCCCTCTGCCTGATACATAGACGCTGCAACTTCTTTTCCTTTTGGATACATACGCTTCAAATGTTCTAAAAGCGGAAGATGTAACCCAGACAACCCTGTTTTTTCTGCCATCCAGTAATTCATCTGAATATTGATATTAATGGTATATTTGCTCCCCCACATGGGTTCAAATTCTTCATTCCAGATTCCCTGCAAATTTGCCGGCAAACTTCCTTCTCTGCTAGAACTGATCAGCAAATATCTTGCAAAATCATAGTACAGATTGATCAGTCCGATGTCATTTTCTCCTGCTCTGATTCGTTTTAACCGCTCCGGTGTTGTCAAATGTTCCAAACTTTGTTTTTGTCCAAGCACAAGACGACAGGTGTCAAAATATGACCGATAATCCTCTATGTGCTCTTTTTTTCTTTCCTCATATGTGTCTAAAGATAATTTCTCCAGACGTTTCCTGCACCATTGTTTCGGATCTTCTGATCGGAATGTTGTTCTACCCGTAAAGCAGATCAGAACTTTTTTCGCCTGTTCTACAATAATACGACTTCCCATCTGATATTGTCTTCCACCACAAGCAATGATACGCACTCCCATGACAAAAGCAATCCCGTCCTGACCTCCAGATGCTCCTTCCAGCCAGATATACTGGTTGTCCTCTGCCTGAATCTGATCACAACAGGAAATCCCTCTTCCTGAGCGGTTGTCTTTTCTGGTAGCAGATATCTCAAGATTAATATCTGCTTCGCTTTCTGCCGAAATACTGTACATCCCTGCCTGTGCCGGGTTAGAGACAAAAAATTCCCGTTTCCATTCTTTCTCTTTGACACAATATTTTATCGTCCCAACTGCCTTTTCCACATCCAGTATTCTCTGATATGATTCCGCTTCGACTGCACACTCCTGCAAATACGGAAGACCGCTTTCATCCCGAACCAGTCTGGGTGTTACCTCCTGATCCGGAAACCGAATCCAGATGTCCCCCAACGGTTGATATACACGCATATTCGGACAAGTTGCATACATACTTTGCTCTGCCAGTTTTTCTGCTTCCTGAACATTCCCTGCAAACAAATATTCCCGGATCTTTTTCAAATATTTTGACGCATCTGGATTCACCCTGTCAGAAAAACCACCTGACCATACCGAATCTTCATTTACCTGTATTCGTTCCTTTACAGTATTTCCAAATACCATTGCTCCAAGAAATCCATTTCCAACTGGAAATGCCTGATTCCACTCCTCAGCTTCTTTCCGGAAAAAAATCTTTCCCATAGTTCCTCCTTCTTCTTTCAAATAAAGCTCTATTTGTAACTACTATTATAATAAAAAAAACAGATATTTTAAAAAGTTCGAATTTTGGAAACTTTAAAATCTCTGTTTTCTGCTTTTTATATGTGATTATTTTCTGATGGAAATCCATAAATCTCTTCATAGCAATATAAAAGACGTTCTATGAACACCTGATATAAAATCGGATGATTTTGTACACAATCTGCATACTGAAGTAATATACATTCATCAACCCTTTCATCCTCTAGCATTTGCCTATTCGATGTTACAAGTACGATTTTCGCTTTTGTTTTATCAAAAGTGTTCTTCACAGGACACCCATCGCGATTTTGATATACACTGATATATTTTCCCGAATTAGAAAATATCAGAATCAATGTCTCTTCATCGGCTGTTTCAATATAGTGTTCCTGCTGTGTGTCATTCATTGTTGTATACAAAAATTTATGATAATAATGCATCTTATGCTGCAGGTTAATGGCTGCTGATTCTGAATAACTGATTCCAAAAGCAGCCAGATTCCGATACTCATGCAGATCTACTGCCAAACGTTTTAACTGCTCCTCATCCATTCCAAACAACACGGATCTGATATCTTCCGATAATACCTTTTCGTATGCCCACACACCATGCCTGTGAATATAATCTGTAATATTGCATTTTCCGTCTTTGTTATAAACTTCCCGTTTTCCTTGCCGTACTGCTTCCAGTTTAAAATCCAGATAATCTTCAAATCCGATATCTCTGACAAATTTTGAGATTGTCGATTTTGAAACGGCACACATTTTCGCCACATCACTGATTGACATTTGTGGAAGCTCCCACAAATTCCATACCATCATTTTTGCAATATAAAATTCTGTAGAATCCGGCTTTTTTTCATTTAGTGCTGTAATCAGCCTATTATACAAAATGTACATAACCCATCCCCTTTTCTACTGGATATTTCTATTGTAACCGAATTTTATCCAACTGAAAACAGCATTTTAAAAGAAGCAGAAAAGACACTTTATTTTTCGTTCTTTCCTGCTTCTTATCTTATAAGGTTACAAACTCTCCTCTCTGATGTGCCCATTCTAAAGCGATCAGCGCCGGATGGCATCCGTGTGCTTTTGCGATTTCTGCATTTCTGGTGTCTGCAAAGAACCAAGCAGCATAAATCCGATCGATTGGATATTGTGTGCCACCAAATAATCAAAGGTGTAATATTTCCGGTCAGCCGAAATGCAATATACTGTTAGACTGCAAAATTGTCGCCGTTTTTTCATACACTTTTGGAAGATTTCTCTGATACCACAAAATCTTCAGCGTAGTATAGGATGGCTGCAGAGAATTTCCGCACAACTCAAAAATTCTCCGACTTCCGATTTTCTCATTCATTTCCTCACAGATTGACTGTGCTCTTGTGTCCATCCAGATGGGCGTATTGGTCAAAACATTTCCCTCTGCATCGACTGCGATGGCAGACCAGCTCTGTCCACCCGGGCTTTGGATAATAAACCGAACAATTCCTATTAAATATGCTTTCATCTCTCTCCTCCGAACAATTACAAAACGTTTCGGTTTATGGGACAAAAACACGTACACTTTGTCATTCCGACAAAATGTGTACGGATTTCCCTTCTACAAAACTGGTCTTTAATTTGACAGCTTTCTGCGGTCTGTCCTTAGAACTCCCATTGAGTCTTTCCAGGATCAGCTCTGCCACATGCCGTCCAATCTCTTTTGTTGGCTGTGCCACAATACTCAGCTTCGGATTGCTGGCTTTGGCGAACTCCAGATTATCAAACCCGATCACCGAAAGCTGATTTGGAATCTGAATTCCCATCTCGTTGCACTCGATCATGGCACCTACTGTCATCTCGTAGTTAGAAACAACCATTGCCGTCATATCCGGATTCTGTCCCACAAGCTCTTTCATTGCCCGAACCCCACCGGCAATCGTATAATCACCATGCACGACCAAAGACTCTTCTACTTGGATCCCCGCATTTTTCAACGCCGCCTCGTATCCGCGATATCGCTCCCTGGCCGTAAATACATGCTCCGGTCCAGCGATCATCCCGATCTTTTGATGCCCGGATACAAGCAGCCTCTTCACCGCATCCTCCACAGCGCCCTGATTATCCACCAGCACATTGTCGCAGTCAACATCCTCCAGATTTCGGTCGATCAATACAATTGGCTTCTCCGCATGTAAAAATCGGTCCAGATGCTTTCCTGATTTTCCAGAAGGCATCAGGATCAAGCCATCCACCCTCTTGCGAAACAGAAATTCTACTGCTTCTTCTTCCCGTCTGGCATCCGTTCTGCAGTCACAGATCATCGTTGCATACCCATGATTTCTCAAAACATCCTCCACCTCTGTGATAATCTCTGCACAGAAGATATTGTTTAATTCCGGAATCACGATTCCGATTGTCTTCGTCCGATTGGTTTTTAACCCTCTTGCCACTTCATTGGCTTCAAAATGCAATTCTTCAATTGCAGCCTCGATCTTGATCCGGTTTTTTTCCCGGACATTTCCCCCATTTAAATAAGAAGAAATCGTCGCCAGTCCCAGTCCTGTCATTTTCGCGATGTCTTTCATCGTCGCTCCCATTTTCCGTTTCCGCCTCTCCATCTATGTGGAACTACTCTGCCTTTTCCATACATCCACATATTTTCATTCGTAGGATAGTTTGTTCTTTTACTGCTTCCATTGCTGCGATTCCAAACTTCTTCGGATCAAATACTTCCGGCTGTGCTTCCAGAAGCTTTCTCACTGCATCGCTATATACCACACGCAATTCTGTCGCAAAATTCACTTTACACATTCCACGTTGTACACATTCTACCACATCTTCTTCGCTGAGTCTACTTGCACCATGCAGAGTCAGCAGCACAGAAACGACTTCTTTACAGTCAGAAACTCTTTCTTTATCTAATACCTGAGTACCTACATAAAATCCATGGGCAATACCGATTGCAATCGCCAGAGAAGAAACGCCCGTTCTTTCTACAAATTCTTTTGCTTCTTCTGGATCTGTGTTTGTGTCGGCTTTTGCTTCCAGGTCGTCTTCTTTCCCTCCTACCTTTCCAAATTCTGCCTCTACCAGAACTCCATAAGCACAGGCAACTTCCACTACCTTTTGGGTCAGCGCGATTTTGTATCCTCCTTTTCATAACCAAAACGTTCTGTTTTGTATGTTCATAGTACTGCACAAACAGATTCCTACCAATCTCTTTTCTTCCATAATTTAAAAAACCGGGACAGAAAAACTCTGTCCCGGCGTATATTGGCAACAAAATAGTGATTATGGCTTATTTATTTCCGAAGGTGCTTAGCGCTGTACACGTCCGGAAGCGTCTCCTCCTGCCAGTTTGGCAACTTCATCCATAGAAACCATGTTGAAGTCTCCTTCGATGGAGTGTTTCAGGCAGGATGCTGCTACTGCGAATTCAATGGTAGCCTGTGAATCGTATCCGCTCAGTGTTGCAGCGATCAATCCGCCGCCGAAGCTGTCTCCGCCACCTACACGGTCTACGATATGCATCTTATATTTTTTACTAAAGAAATAGTCTGTTCCGTCATATAACATAGCAGACCAGTTATTGTCATTTGCTGAAATAGATTCACGAAGTGTAATTGCAACTTTCTCAAATCCAAAACGATCAGCCAACTGTTTTGCTACATCTTTATATCCTTCGTGATTTACTTCTCCTGCAGTTACATCTGTGTTTGCTGCATGGATACCAAATACATCTGCTGCATCTTCTTCATTTGCAATACATACGTCAACATATTTGCAAAGTTCACCCATTACTTCTCCTGCTTTTGCTTTGCTCCACAGTTTGTTTCTGTAGTTTAAGTCACAGGAAATCTTGACATTCATCTCTTTGGCTGCTTTACAAGCTTCCAGACAGATCTCTGCTACATTGTCATTAAGTGCTGGTGTAATTCCTGTAAAATGGAACCACTCTGCTCCTTCAAAGATTTCTTTCCAGTTGAAATCTTCTTTGGATGCTGTATAAATAGAAGAACCTGCACGGTCATAAATTACTTTGGATGGTCTCTGAGAAGCACCTTTCTCAAGGAAGTAGATACCTACTCTGTCTCCGCCGCGTGCGATCTTGGATGTATCCACGCCGTATTTTCTCAGGGAGTTTACTGCTGCCTGTCCGATCTCATGAGCCGGAAGTTTTGTTACGAAAGAAGCATCAAATCCATAGTTTGCCAGTGAAACTGCCACGTTTGCCTCTCCACCGCCGTATGTTGCTCCAAATGTCTCTGCCTGCACAAAACGGTAATATCCTTCTGGTGCAAGTCTTAACATAATTTCTCCAAATGTAACTACTTTTTTACTCATCGTTATTCTCCTTTAACTATTCTTTTATTTCTGCACAAGATGTACTGCAAATCCAGCGACTTCTTCTTTTAAGTAGATTGCTGTCATTCTTCCATCTTTATATTTTGCACTGTCCATATTGAACTCTACACCCTGGGATTCCAGATAGTTCACTGCGCGTTCTACGCTGTTTGTTCCTACTGCGATGTGTCCTTTTGCTCCGAGATATGGACTCTTCATCGCCTCTACAGCACTTCCTGCAAATACAGAACTGTTTCCGTTCTTCTTCTCGAATCCGAATAAAGAAGCAAATGTACCTGCTGTCTTCTCAGCTTCTTCTTCATTCTCACAGTTGATTCCAATGTGTTTCAGTTCAAATCCGAGCATTGTCATCACTGCTTCTTTTGTCAGCTCTGTGATCTTGTCAAATTCTCCTGCTGCAACAAGATCTCCTTTTACCATCCAGCTTCCGCCGCATGCCAGGATCTTCGGGAATGCAAGGTAACTGTTGATATTTTTCGCATTGATTCCGCCTGTCGGCATAAATTTCATGTTTGTGTAAGGTGCTGCCATGGATTTGATCATATTCAGTCCGCCTGCTGCCTCTGCCGGGAAGAATTTTACAACTTCCAGTCCCAGTTCAATGGCCTGCTCTACATCACTTGGATTTGCTGTTCCTGGTGTCACCGGAACTCCTTTTTCGATGCAGTATTTTACAATCTTCGGATTTAATCCAGGGCTTACGATGAATTTTGCTCCTGCTGCTACCGCACGGTCTACCTGCTCTGTTGTCAGAACCGTACCTGCTCCTACCAGCATCTGCGGGAACTGCTCTGCCATAATGCGGATGGACTCTTCTGCCGCATCTGTACGGAATGTGACTTCTGCACAGGGAAGACCTCCGTCACAGAGTGCTTTTGCCAGAGGTGCTGCATCTTTGGCATCATTTAATACAACCACTGGAACAATTCCAATTTTCTGAATCTTTTCTAATACTTCGTTCATGGTTCCTCTCCTTATCACTGAATCACGTTGTTTGTTTCATATTATGGAACATTGTTCCGTAATATGAACTCTTTAATTCTGATTATACTCACTTTCTTCTGATTGTCAAGGTATTTCTGCTACTTTTTTATTTCTTACTCAATCCGTCATTTTCCTGTTTGCTCTTCTTCCACAACCATGCTACAATAACCACTGAATGACATACGGTGCTCGTTTGAACACCTGATCTTACAGGAGTGAATCGTTATGGAAGAAAAAAATCCAATCCAGGTATCGGAACGTATTTTCCATACCATTGAATGTCTTGCCCAGACCGGACCGATCGGGCTTCTGGAGCTGAGCAAAGAATTAGGTCTGAATAAAAGTACGGTCCACCGCATCCTAAACTCCCTGATTTGCATGGAGTACGCCAAACAGGATCCGGAGACCTTAAAATACAGCCTGACCTTTAAGTTCTGCAGTATTTCCAATCAGATCCTGAGACAAAATAACATCATCGATCTGATCCGTCCTTACATTAAAGAACTTGCAGAGCAGACCAATGAAACCGTTCACCTCGTCCAGCTGGACGGCTTAAACGCAGTCTATATTGATAAAGTAGAGGCTTCCCACAATTCGGTACGTTTAATCTCTATGGTCGGAAAATCCATCCCTCTATATTGTTCCGGAGTCGGAAAAGCACTGCTGGCTGATATGAAGGATGAAACAATCAAAGAAATCTGGGAGCACAGCGAAATCCGGAAGCTGACAGAATATACGGTGATTGATTTTTCCGAATTTGAAGATCTGATCGCAGATATCCGAAAAAATGGATATGCGATGGACAATGAAGAAAATGAACTTGGCGTTCGCTGTATCGCCGTTTCCCTAAAAGGGCTTCATCGAAAACCAGCTTATGCCATCAGTGTATCCGCTCCAAAAGACCGGATGGACGATGCCCGAGTGGAACAGTTTACCCATCTGATCCTGGATACCAAACAGCGAATTCAGAATGAGCTGGGAAATGAAATCTGATTTGAACTTTACAAAAAATGAGGAAAGAACCTGTGTTTGATTCTTTCCTCATTTTTCTTTTGATTTACAGATCAAATCCGAAATATCTTACTGCATTGTTGTAAGAAATATCCTGCACAATCTTTCCCAGGATCTCTTCATCTGCCGGATATTCTCCATTCTCTACCCATCCGCCGATGAGATTGCAAAGGATCCGTCTGAAATATTCATGTCTTGTATAAGACAGAAAACTTCTGGAATCCGTCAACATTCCCACAAAATTACTGAGAAGTCCCAGATTTGCAAGAGATGTCATCTGATCGATCATCCCCTGTTTGTGATCATTGAACCACCAGGCGCTTCCCTGCTGGATCTTGCCCGCAACACCCGCGTCCTGGAAACAACCGATGATCGTTCCAATGGCTGCATTGTCGTTTGGATTCAAACTATAGAGAATTGTCTTTGGCAACTCGTCTGTCACATTCCATGCATTGAGCAGATCTGCCAGCTGTGCAGACGGTGTGTATGTGTCAATACAATCAAACCCAGTGTCCGGTCCCAGTTTACGGAAACGCTTCACATCATTGTCACGTTTGCATCCGTAATGAAGCTGCATCGCCCATCCAAGACGATGATATTCTCTTCCTGCATAAAGCATAAATGCTGTTTTATATTTTAATTCCTCTTCCTTGCTGATCGGCGCTCCTGCCATAGCCTTTGCAAAAATTGCTTCGATTTCCTCCTCGGAAGCCGGCACATACATGGCATAGTCCAGTCCATGATCAGATGCCCGGCATCCCATCTCATCAAAGAATTCCATTCTCTTTGTCAAAGCATCTTTCATATCTGCAAAAGAATGAATCTCCATGCCTGCTGCCTCACCCAGTTTTTTCAGATATTCGGCAAATCCCGTTTTTTCAATCTTCATGGCAAAATCTGGTCTCCATGCAGGGAGCACCTGTACTTCAAAAGAATCATCCTCTTTTAACTGTTTGTGCCATCTTAAGTCATCTGCCGGATCATCTGTGGTACAGATCAGTGTCACGTTGGACTGACGGATCAGATTTCTGGCACTCATCTGTGGGCTCTTCAGTTTTTCATTGCAGAGATTCCACACTTCCTCTGCTGTCTTTGCATTCAATGCCCCATGATATCCAAAATAGCGCTGCAGTTCCAGATGACTCCAATGATACAGAGGATTCCCAATGGCGCGCTCCAGTGTTTCTGCCCATTTCTGGAATTTCTCCCGATCAGACGCATCTCCTGTAATATAGCGCTCTTCGATTCCATTGGAACGCATCTGACGCCACTTATAATGATCTCCTCCCAGCCATACCTGGGTAATATTTTCAAATTGTCTGTCTTCTGCGATTTCCTGTGGGCTGATATGACAGTGGTAATCCAAAACCGGCATCTTTGCTGCATACTCATGATACAGCATCTTTGCTGTCTCAGTCTCCAGAAGGAAATCCTGATCCATAAATGCTTTCATAGTGCTTCCTCCTACACGTATTTTTTGAGTGTTTCGCGAACTGCTCCCGGTGCACTTGTCATTTCTTTCAAATAACTACATACAACGTCTGCAAGTCCTGCTTCGTATAAATCCACACCGAAAATCTGTTTCATCTTCAGTACTTCTGATACTGCACTTTCTACATCCTGTCCCTCTTCCAGCTTCAGGTC
>Snoopy_p1__coassemble_485_pt1 | contig 23209 bp, 16 predicted proteins | sample Snoopy_p1__metabat2_high_PE_024 | metagenome-assembled genome bin Snoopy_p1
GCCGGATCTGCTGCTACTGCTTTCGCTGCATCCAGTACTTCCATCAGATTCTGAATATCTTCCGGGACATAATCCTCTGCATGTTTCAGAAGTTCTTCTGCTGCTGCGATCGACTCGTTGAGTTTTGTCTTGTCAGCCTGTACGGCTTCTTTTTCTGCGAAGAATACTTCAATGCTTGCATCTGCGCGAACTGCCTCAAATTTGTACTCTGTAACAGCTCCAACGGATTCTCCGTTTACAAAGACTTCTTTTACTTCAAATCCTTCATATGGCTGAATCGTAAATACCTGATCTTTTCCTTCTTCTACTTTCACTGCACCGCTTGGATCAATGATTCCACCGCCATGTGCAACTGCTGTGATCGTAAATTCTTTCTGTACCGGTGGTTTTACCTGCAGATTTTCGATTGCTGTCCGCACAGCTGTTGCTGCTGCATCTGCTTCTGCCTGGTTTGCCTCTGGATTATCCAGTACGCTCTGTGCAAGATCCATTGCTTCTTTCAATGCTTTGACAGATTCTTCTGTAAAGCTCTCTGCATTTTCCAGTTTCTGTGCCGCCTCTGCCAGTGCTGCTTTCAACGCAGTTTTGTCTGCTTCTGGCGCCGGTTTTACGGTCAGGCCTGAAATTGCTGTTTCGATTGCTTCTGCTGCCTGATCTACTTCTGTCTGAACTGCATCTGCATTATCAAATACTCCTTTGGCTGTTTCCAACGCACCTTTGAGTGCTTCTACAGATTCTGGTGTATATGCATCTTCATCCAGATTTTTCAAGACATCTTCTGCCTTTTCAATTGTTGCCTTCAGTGCATCTTTGTTCACTTCTGGTACAGCTGGTTTTTCTGTCAGACCTTTTGTAGCTTCTTCTACTGCTTTGGCAGCTGCATCTACGCTTTCCTGTGTTGCGTTTTCATCTGCCACTACTTTTTCTGCTTCCGCTACTGCATCTTTCAGTGCTTTCACAGACTCTTCTGTATACTTGTCCTCTTCTTTCAGCGCTTCTTTTGCTGTGTTGATCGCTGCTTTCAGCGCATCTTTGTTTACTTCCGGTGCTGGTTTTTCTGCCAGACCTTTTGTAGCTTCTTCTACTGCTTTGGCAGCTGCATCTACGCTTTCCTGTGTTGCGTTTTCATCTGCCACTACTTTTTCTGCTTCCGCTACTGCATCTTTCAGTGCTTTCACAGACTCTTCTGTATACTTGTCCTCTTCTTTCAGCGCTTCTTTTGCTGTGTTGATCGCTGCTTTCAGTGCATCTTTGTCTACTTCCGGTGCTGGTTTTTCTGCCAGACCTTTTGTAGCTTCTTCCACTGCTTTGGTAGCTGCATCTACGCTTTCCTGTGTTGCGTTTTCATCTGCTACTACTTTTTCTGCTTCTGCTACTGCATCTTTCAACGATTTCACAGATTCTTCCGTATACTTATCCTCTTCTTTCAGCGCTTCTTTTGCTGTGTTGATCGCTGCTTTCAGTGCATCTTTGTCTACAACAACCGGTGCTTTTTCTTCTACCAGCTGGATATCAAACTTATCGAGCTGTGGCGCATTCTTTTCTGGTGCTGTAAATACCAGGGTTCCGTCTCCGGCTTCATTGACTACAAATTCAATGTCCTGTGTATGTGTTGCCTTTGCTCCATCACCAGCTCCTACTTTCACAACCTCTGTCTGTGCTGCAATCTTATTATCTTTCTCTGCCCATGTCAGTCCATTGTTGGTATCACCACTGCGGAACTGTACTGTTGCTTTGTATTTTCCTGATTTTTCTGCATGATATGGTAAGATGATCTGATCTCCGCTGTTCATGGCATTTACAAAGTATCCATTGCTTGCCCAGTCTGCATCTTTTACTTCCAGTTTCCACTTTTCATCATCTGCACCTGTATTTTTCAGTTCAAAATGCTCTGCCTCTGCTGTGCTTGCTGTTCCATTGACTTCTGTCGGGAAGTTGAAACGATTTTCTTCTGTATAAGATGCCGGTGCAAATTTCGCAACGATGGTCGCATCTTTCTTCACATCTTTTAATGTATAAGATGTAACAGCGCCTACAGATTCTCCATCTACCAGAACGTCTGCCACCTTGTGTGTCTTGTCTGGTGTGATCTTGAATGTAACATCATTTCCTTCTGTGACAGTTGTCGCTCCGTTTGGTGTAATTGTACCGCCTTCACCTTCTACGGACACATTCACAGTAAATTCTGCTCTCTGAATATCATCCCCAGGTGTGATTTCAAACATATCAAGCTGTGGAGCTTTTTCATCTCCTTTCAATGTCAGAACTCCGCTTCCAGCTTTCGTTGCTTTCAGTGTAAAGTCCACTGTCTTGGTCACACCACTGTCTGCATTTCCAGCTACTACTGATCCCTTCTCAAATACTCCTCCATTATCTGTCCAGGAAAGCTTATTTGCTGTAGAACCACTTCTGAATGTTAATTTCACATTGTAAGTTCCTGGTTTTTCCACATGATATGGAATTGTGATGGTATCTTCATTTTCCAGACAGTTTACAAACTTCTTATTGCTTGCCCAGTCACCGTCTGCTACTGACAACTTCCATTGTTCATCTGCTGCACCAGTATTATGTAATTCTGCAAATTCCGCTTCCAGTGTTGCACTTGCTTTTTCTCTCCATGGGAAGTTGAATGGATCTTCTTTTGTATATTTCTCACGTTTTACTAATCCATCTTTTGCGGTCTGCAGTGCTGCCGCTGCCTCATTTCTTTCTTCCGGTGTTGCTCCCTGTTTGTCTAAAACTGCTTTCGCATTTTTCAGTGCTGCTTCAAATGTATCCCAGCCTGAAAGGAACCAGTCATTTTTATAAGTTTCACATTCTTTTACAAGACCAGACAATGCATTTTCATTGCTTTCCATATCTTTGATGGTGATCTTGGCTTTTTTATTGAAACCAAGGATTGCACCTTCACTTACATCTGTAATTTCAGCTGTGAAATACCGATCGCCTGTTTTATTTGTATTTCTTCTTGTTTCTACTTGAGCAGTGGTTTCTTTTTCACCTACTTTCAACGTAATTACCGGATTCAAATCTGTATTAAAATCATCCTGAATTGCAGTTCCCGGATTTGGCTGCAACTTAGCTGTAATTTCTCCTTCTGTTCCACCAACACGTCTGATTTTCAGATTTTTCGTTTCTTTCTCATTCATGGTATAGGCGTCTTCTTCCAACTCGATCATACCTTTTCCACCATTGTTGATAACTGCTACTGCTTCAATTCCTGCTGCACTTCCAGTTACTTTCAATTTAACAGTGTGATCTTTATCTTCCAAATCCGGTGTTTCAAACCATCTTTGTCCAACCGCACGTTTGGATGCTTTTGTATCTACTGTAACTGGTTTACCATCATCTACCGTAATCTCTACTGTTCCATGTCCTGGATCTACCGTACCAAAGAAATATGCCTTTGTACCATGGAATTTCAGTTCTAATTCTGCCCCTGCCTTTGCCCATGTATTTGTACCATTAATGTACTGTGGTTGTTTTTCATCATGCCATGTTCCGATAAATTTAAACCCTTTTCCATCAGCCACATCTTTGTCTGTAACATCAATGACTTCCATTCCTTTTGGAATCGGATTTGGTTTTTCCATATCTTCTGTGGACTTGTATACACCAACTTCACTGATCATCGGAACTTTGCCATCTGGAGTTGTCACTGTAATCTTAATCTGACGTGCAGAAGTTTCACTCGTTCTGCAAAGACGTTTTGCACCGATTGTCTGTCCTTTTTCTAATAGAGTCCATTCACCCTCTGTTCCTTCTCTATATTCTACTTTATAATCATTAATTCTCTGACCGTTCTGGATTGCTTCCTCAATAGAAACTACATCAAAATTCTTTTTCTCACCTAAATCAATCAGAATTTCTCCTGTTTTTGTTGCATCATCGGTTGTCCAATACGTCTCATCCTTTTCATCAATCATATTGCCTGGTTTGAATGTTTCTGCATTTCCTCTAACAGATGATACTTTTACAGACGCACTCTTTGCTTTTGCCAGATTTTCATCAAATGTCTCTTTGATATTTTTTCCAAATTCTGTCACACGATCCAGAATTGCCTGATCTACAGTTCCCTGATTGTTCGGCGGCACGTTCAAAAGCAATGTTGCATTATGTCCCACTGAATTAAAGTACATATTGCTTAATTCGTCCATTGTCTTTGGTGTATTCTTTTTAGTTCCCCAGAACCATCCTGATGTAATACGAGCATCCGCCTCTGGAACGGTCCATTGATTTCCATCTTCCCATCCAATCGTAGCTCCATTAGAATCATGGCTATCAATTGTATGTTTTTCTTTATCTACTCTAGATTTTGACCAAGTATCTTTTCCTGCTATACCATTTTCATTTCCAATCCAGCGTACAGTTGTATAATCATTTGCTCCAAACAACATACAGTCTGCATCTCTGCCCGCTTCTTTTCCTTCATATTTCTGGATAGTCTTAAACCATTTTTCAAAATCATACTCCTGTGCATTAGCACCGCTTCCTTTGGCTCCATCCATCCAAACTTCTACAAATTTTCCGCCATTTCCATATTTATCATTACCCAGTATTTCTTCCAGCTGATTGTTATAGAATTTGTTATAATCTTTTGCATCCTTATCTGGTGTTGTCGGCTTTCCACTCTCATCTTTATATCCGTAACTCGGCTCATGAATATCCCATGGAGACAAATATAATCCCATATCCATGTTCTGCTCTGTACATGCTTTTGAAATTTCAGCCAGAATATCTGATTCTCCATTTTTATCTTTATAACCAGATGCTTTCACATCATAATCTGTATGCTTACTATCCCAAATACAGAATCCATCATGGTGTTTTGCAGTCACGATCAATTTTTTAAATCCGGCATCTTTTAATGTTTTTACCAGCGTCTCTGCATCAAAATCTTCTTTTAACTTAAAAATTTCACTTGGTGCTTTATTTCCATAGTGTTCTCCCCATTCAATCTCATTGAACGTGTTCGGTCCAAAGTGGCAAAATGCCGCCAGTTCTTCTTTCTGGTACCTGAACTGATTTGCATCTGGTACAACATTATCCGCTTCTGGTTCAGTTGCTGTTCCAGTCAATCCTTCATCTCCAATCCAGTTTGTTGTTTCTGCTGCCCGAAGTGTTACTGTTCCCCCCATAAATCCACTTGTCGTTACCACACCTGCAAGCAACATTGACATCCACTTTTTGTATAAAGCTTTTTTCTTCACCTTTTTTCTCCTTTCTGACATACCTCGTCTATCAGATTTATATTCAGATTATAGCGACTTTACCCCTCCCCTTACAATTAATTATTTTCCACTTTTTAGTTAAATTTTTCCAAATCCCCATATATTTTTCACCATTTTACCCCAAAATTACAAAAAAGCTCTTGAATCACATATGTATACCATACATAATCCAAGAGCTTTTTCATTATTTTTTATTACTTTTCACTATTTTTTCTTTTTCGATGCATTCACTTTAGCAGGCTGTGCCTTTTTCACGATTTTTGTCTTCATCACATACCACAGCGCACCTGTAATACATACCGAAGAATAGGCTCCACAGATAATACCTACCATCAGCGGAAGTGCAAACTCTTTAATCGAACTTACTCCCATGATAAATAATACTGCTACCATCACAAATGTTGTCAGAGAAGTATAGATACTTCTTGTCAAAGTTCTTGTGATACATCTGTTCACCAGCGTATCCAGTTCTTCTGTGCGTTTCTTTGTCTTCATCTCCTCACGGATCCTGTCAAAGATTACGATCGTTGCATTGATAGAATATCCGACGATGGTCAGCATACATGCAATGAAAGTATTTCCAACAGAAATTCTTGCGATCACATAAAATGCGAGCACTACCAATACGTCATGTACCAGTGCCAGCACCGCACTGGTTGCAAAACGGATATCCTTAAACCGCAGCCAGATGTACAGCAGCATAAAGATCGTCGCGATCACCACTGCGATGATCGCATCCATACGCATCTCAGAACTTACCGTAGAACTGATATTTTCTGTTGTAATGTCTTTTTCTTCCACACCAAATTCATCTGCCATATATTTTGCAAATGCTTCTCGTTTTTCCAAATCCAGTGTCTGTGTTTTGAAGATGACCTGATTGCTGTCTGCAACTGTCTGTACCTGGATATTCGGATCATCCGTCACCTTCTCCAGATCCGGAACCATCTGCTCATCAATTTCTTTTAATGTATATGCTTTGTCAAATGTTACGCTGGTAGAAGTACCGCCTTTGAATTCCAGACTGTAATTCAAAGCCCCTTTTCCGGTTCCGGCATTCACACCCATGAACACAAAACCAATCAAGATCACTGCCGCAGAAATTGCAAAGAAGATTTTGCGTTTTCCAAGAAAATCGATCGGCGCACGCTCTTCTCTGATCCGTCCATACACTTTAGGATTGCGGATACCCACTGCATAGAATGCATAAATGATCATACGTGTGATCACCAGAGCTGTAAACATAGAAACTACAATACCAAGTGCCAGTGTCTGTGCAAATCCTTTGACCGTACCGCTTCCTTTCAGCCAAAGCACTGCTGCTGCGATCAGGGTTGTGATATTGCCGTCCAGGATTGCAGACATTGCCTTATGAAATCCGGCATTCAATGCAGATCTCACTGCTTTTCCAGCTGTCAGTTCTTCCTTTACACGGGCAAAAATAATGACATTGGCATCCACTGCCATACCGATACCAAGGATAATACCTGCAATACCAGGAAGCGTCAGGGTAATATCAAATGCATTGAGCAGCACCAAGATCAATCCGGTGTAAATCACCAGAGCCAGACTGGATGCCAGTCCCGGAAGCAGGTATACTGCGCACATAAATACGAAAACGATTGCCAGACCGATGGCGCCTGCGATCAAACTTGTGCTGATTGCCTCTTCTCCAAGCTGAGCTCCGACTACATTCGAACGAAGTTCTTCCAGTTCTACGCTCAAACCGCCGATACGGATCGTAGAAGCAAGCTGTTCTGCCTCTTCATATTCCATACTTCCTTCAATCACTGCCTGTCCATCTGTGATCTCGGCATTTACAGACGGAACACTGATCAGCTCTCCGTCATAATAAATTGCGATGCTCTCTTCTGCTTCTTTCGCAGCTTTTGTTGCCTCAGCAAATTTTTTCGTTCCTTCTTTTGTCATAGACAGTTCTACAACGTTTTTATTTGCACCAGTTGTTTCATCCTGATATGCGCCCGCTTTTGCACTCTTGATATCTGTTCCGTTTAACACCACCGAACCATCTTCTTTTACATCTTCAATCGAATGGGCCAGCACAAATTTTCCGGAAGCATCCATTCCATAATTCGGTTTTCCCTCACTGTCTTTTTCACGGATAAAATACAAAGACCCCGGCTGTCCCAGTTCGCTTAAGATTTCATTGGCGTCTGTCACACCTGGGATCTCAATACTGATACGGTCATCTCCCTCCTGATAAACCGTTGCCTCTGTGCTGTACTGTTCCACACGTTTCTGCAGCTTATAAATTGTATCGCTCATATCTTCTGCAGAAGGAGTCTCCCCTTTGACCTGATAAGTAATGCTGACTCCACCTTCTAGGTCAAGTCCTAATTTGATGTTCTTTGCTGCACCCGTCTGACCCTTACCGAAGCCGACAACTGTCGTAAATCCAAGAAGAACGATCAGTGCTGCTGTCAGAATCAGGCTGATAATACCTTTACTTTTCTTCATCTTCTACCATCCTCTCCTGATCAGCCAATGCTGCCTTGATCATAATCGCGCATTCTACACGTTTGCGTTCCATCTCACAGCTTACCTCGTAAGTATCGTTGATCGTGTGATGGAATTTATAAGAATTCGCCATACAGCCACCACTGCAGTAAAATCTTGCAAAGCAGTTTTTGCAGCTTTCTTTAGAATATACACTGCATCCTCTGAATTCTTCCGCAATCTCTGGTTTCGTAATTCCCTCATCCACATTTCCCATCAGGAACTCTTCCTGGCCGACAAACTGATGACAAGGATACAGATCTCCCCATGGAGTCACTGCCAGATATTCTGTTCCGGAACCACATCCTGACAGACGTTTTGCCACACAAGGGCCGCCTTCTAAGTCCAGCATAAAGTGGAAGAATGTAAATCCACGACCTTCTCTCTCTCTGTCTACCATGATCTTTGCCAGTTTGTCATACTCTGCAAAAATCTGTGGAAGATCCTCTTTCTGGATTGCATATGGATCCGTATCTTCCCCGACTACCGGCTCAATGGAAATCTGCTCAAATCCCAGATCCGCAAAGTGCAGAACGTCTTCTGAAAAGTCCAGATTTTCCCTTGTAAATGTTCCTCTTATGTAGTATTTTTCCTGATTTCTGCTGTCTGCCAGCTTCTGGAACTTCGGAACGATCAGATCATAGCTTCCTTTTCCGTTTCTGAACGGACGCATTCTGTCGTTGACTTCTTTTCTTCCATCCAGACTGAGGACAACATTGTCCATCTCTTTATTGACAAACTCCTGCACTTCATCGTTGAGCAACACTCCATTTGTTGTCAGTGTGAAGCGGAAATGCTTGTCGTTTGTCTTTTCCAGCTCTCTTCCATAAGCAACCAGATCTTTTACAACCTGCCAGTTCATCAACGGTTCGCCGCCAAAGAAATCCACTTCCAGATTTCTTCTCTTTCCGGAGTTTGCCACAAGGAAATCCAGCGCTTTTTTGCCGACTTCCAAAGACATCAATGCACGTCGTCCATGATACTCGCCTTCTTCCGCAAAGCAGTATCGGCAGGCAAGATTGCAGTCATGCGCGATATGCAGACATAACGCTTTCACAACAGTCTTTCTCTCTTTTACCTCTCCGATATAATCTTCATAAATATCCTGTGTAAACAGCTGTCCTGCTTCTGTCAGCTCTGCAACTGCTTCTAAAAGATCCCGCAGATCTTCTTCCTCGTAGATATCCCCAAGTTTCTGGATCAGATACGCTGCCGTCTTCTCTTCTTTTAATGTCTCTGAAGTATGGGCAGGGTTCATCTCTTCCAGACATCCGATGACATCATATGCGATTTTGTCTACAACGTGTACAGAACCACTGTTCACGTCAAGAACGATATTATATCCATTATTCTGGTACTGGTGAATCACAACAGATACCCCTCTTTCATTTGAATTTTATATTTTTTCATAACACACGTAAGGCAGCGACCATGGCCGCTGCCCTCCTGTGTCATATTCAGTTCTTATTTTTTGTGTTCGCAAACCTGATTTCCTACTGTGCAGGATGTCTTACATGCTGACTGGCAGGATGTCTGACATTCTCCGCATCCGCCTTTTTTCACTGTATGATTTAATGTCTGAGTATTTAATGTTTTGATGTGTTTCATCGTTTTCTTCCTCCTGATAGTTATGCAAAAAGCATCTAATTTTTTAAAATTATAACATATTCCTGTTGTTTTTTAAAGTCTTTTTTTCATAACTTCTGTCAGGAAAGCATTCCTCCGATCATTCCGCCGCCTGCACAAAGTAAAAATACAACCAGCATCTGAAAAATCTCTTCCTGAAAATGATGATAAATCCCAAATGATATCAGTACAAGTAATGCAAAATATAGACACCCGACTGTCAGTCCCCAGACAAACTTCTTTACTTTTGCCATTTTTCCTGCTGCAAACCCGCCACTCAATGTAGAAATCAGATAGGTAACTAAAATCCCGGCTGTAATATGTTTTTCCTCCAGATTACATTGATACAAAAGCAGCGTTAAAACAAGAAGTAAAATTCCTGTCATAAGATAAGCACACAGCAATGATTTCAAAATCCATATACCTTTCCCGCTTTTCCCTTGTTCCGTATTCGTATTTGCTCTCACCGATTCTCCCCCCTTTGTTTCCGATGATACACTTTATGAACCGGAATCTGATTTTATACCTGTATTGCTACGCTTCCATCTGCCGTCCCAGAAAATCTGCCGCTGCCAACGCCACTTTTTGTTCCACTTCTCCAAATGCTTTATTTCCTCTGTGATTCAAAAAGAGAATTGCCCCCATGACATCACCGCCGCTGATGATGGGACAAATGATCTCATCCTGATATTCATTTTCTCCTGATAATACAGGAATATAGCCTGACCGCCCCTGAGAAGCAAAAATTTGCTTTCTATTTTGTATGATCTCTTCTAATTCTTTGCTGATATACCGGTTCTGGATTTCTTTCCCTCCATTTCCGGAAGCCGCTATGATCTGATCCATATCTGTCACACATACCAACACTTTCATAATATAAGACAGACTGTCCGCATACACCTCTGCCAATGAACCAAGTTCCCCCATAGGAGAATATTTTTTCAGGATTACCTGTCCTTCTCGATCTGTAAAAATCTCCAGCGGATCTCCTTCCCTGATACGCAGCGTTCTTCGGATTTCTTTTGGAATCACGACACGACCAAGATCATCGATTCTTCGTACAATTCCTGTTGCTTTCATAATAAAAACCTCCTTTTACGATACTTTCCAATTTTGGAAATAGTATCTGTAAATGGAGGGAATTTATGCATTTTTTATAATTCGTATTGTATGCCACCTGTTTTTTGTATCCAACAGCAATTACATTGTTTTCTATCGCACTCACAATGCCTGGAGAAATACTCCTCATTTCCCAACTCATATAACGGGGTATTCATCACATGTACCAGCAGAGGTACTACTTCATTCTCCAAGAACTTCATCATTCCGCCCTCCGAAATGATTTGCCAGTCTAATGGACACTGATTCACGGGATAAATTCTACTGTAATGGCAATCCCCAGAAAAATCCGTATGTTCTTTTCCTATATATACATTAAAATAGTATTCATCTGAAAATGACGATTTTTGTACTTCAAACATCAAATAAAATTCACCTTCAAGAGATTTTTTCCAAGTTGTTGCTTTCTTTTTTAACCCCAACTTTTTTAATCTTACCGCAATCATATCAATAAATTTTTTGCGTTTCCTTTTTGTAATTTCAAGTAACTCGTCTTTTTCTATCTGTCTATATTTGTTGTACAGTTTTTGTATAGAAGCCATTGCACCTTCTTCATCTACATCCTTCTGAATCACGGCTTTTTCTCGCAAATTTATATCCGTATTGGAAATTCCCCATTTAATTAATGATTCTTCATCGCCGCGAATCAATGTAAAGGCAGTGGATGCATATCCATATATAATTTCCACCCTATCATCCACGCCATTTAAATTCACAACAAACACTGTAAGATTTGTTTCTGATTTATAAAACAGCCAACACCATGTCTCTCTTTTTTGATATATTGGTTCAAAAAAACCACTCTTTAAAAGAGTGTCACGATACCGTTTCATACGTTCCTGCATTGATAAAGCCTCACCTAACTTTGAATCTATCTGTTTATAAGTACTTATACAACTTCAAAACGAAGATCTTCAAATTTCTGATTCATCTTTTCCTAAATCGTATCCAACTCACCTAGGATCATATTCTCAGCCGCTCTTAAATCCTCTTTTGTTACTCGGTGTTAACTTTTCATCCATCAATCCAGCAATCGCATTGAGCAATTCGTGATTCTCCATATACCAGACCTCCTTCCTTCTGTTTTTTATTTTATTCACCTATCTTATGATCTCATGTTTCCACACAGTCCCCTCTGTAATGTGTCCTCATTATATCTTCTATATTTTTACCCGTCAAGAATTGAAACAGCAAAAACCCTGAGTCATATCCAACTCAGGGTTCTTCTCTATTCGCTCATCTGTTTATACTGCTGCGCAATATTTTTGACATGATCTCCCATTCTTTCGAAATCTGTCAGCATTTCTGTAAAAATAATTCCACTTTGTGGTTTACATTTTCCTTTTTTCATACGCTGCATCTGTTTCTTAAAGTACTTATCTCTCATATCATCGATCTGCTGCTCTGCTGCACCTGCTTCAAAAATCATCTTGGCCAGATCACTGCCTTCTTCATTTTTCACAAGTTCCAGTGCTGCAAGCGACTGCTTTTTCATCTCTTCAATTTCTTCCAGCGCTACATCTGAAAATGACAGATCCCACTCTTTCAGATCTTTTGCATATCCCGCCAGATTCATAGCATGATCTCCGATACGCTCCAAATTTCCGATCACTGCATAATAGCCATTGATAATTTTGGAATCTTCTGTTGATTTTTCATTGGAGATCAGAGATACGATATATTCTGAAATCTCACGGTTCAGATAATCAATATAGGTCTCTCTTTCAGAAATCCGCTCCATATCTTTCTCATTATATCGAACCAGAACATCATATGCTTTTTCAATATTCTTAGAAACCATACTTCGCATTCTTTCAATCTCTTCTCTTACCTGGGAAAGTGCAACCGCACTGGAGCCAATGGCATAATTAGATTCAAATCTTGTAATATACTTCAGCCGGTAATCCTCATCGTCTTCTTTTTGGCTGTCCGGCAGGATCCGTGTTGCGATCTGTGCCATCACAGTTCCAAATGGAAGCAGGATCAATGTAGTCACAATATTAAATGTTGTATGTACATTGGCAATCTGTGCTACCGGATTTCCAGGTGTCATCGCTTCCATCCAGGAAACAAATGGTGTTACCAGACAAATGATCGTAAACAGGATCGATCCAAAAATATTGAACATCAAATGGATCGCTGTAGTTCGTTTTGCATTTACTTTCATACCGATAGAAGCCAGAACTGCTGTGATACAAGTTCCGATATTCTGTCCAAACAAAATATATACCGCACTGGAAAGGGGTACCATTCCTGTCGCCGCAAGTGCCTGTAAAATACCGACAGATGCAGAAGAAGACTGAATGATCGCTGTAAATACTGCTCCGATCAAAATTCCTACCAACGGATTTTCCACCGTGGTCATAAAGTTGATAAAAGTCTGAGATTCCTGCAATGGAACCATAGCATCTCCCATCATCTCCATTCCCATAAACAGAATTCCAAGTCCGGAAAAAATCCCACTGATGTGATGTACTTTTTCATTTTTGATAAACATCATCGCAGCCACGCCGCCGATCGCGAAAATCGGAGCGATCGCAGCAATATCAAGTGCGATCAGCTGCCCTGTGATCGTAGTACCGATATTCGCTCCCATGATCACCCAGACGGCCTGACTTAATGTCATCAACCCTGAATTTACAAATCCTACCAGCATTACTGTAGTTGCCGAAGAAGACTGGATCACTGCTGTGATCACCGCTCCAACCAATACACCTTTGATACGGTTAGAGGTCAGCTTCTCCAAAATTGACTTCATCCTGTTTCCAGCAGCAGCTTCCAGGCCATTGCTCATCATATGCATTCCATATAAAAACAGTGCAAGTCCCCCAAGCAGGGAAAGAAGATCTGTCATTCCCATTGTATTTTTCTCCTTTTTCTCTTCTCTCTTTGTATTTTTGTGTTTTCGCTCGAAACGAGACTGCTGCAACTTGAAATTACAGCAGTCTCGTTTTTTGCAAGTTCCTACATGGTGCATCTTAACATATCGATTTTTCTTTGGTCAATGTACTTTTTCATTTTCTTAACATGTTCTTAGCATGTTCTTAACCGTGCTTTTCTTCTTCGTTTTCTTCTGCTGTCAGGAAGAACTATTGAAATACCCTCTTTATTCTGTTAAAATCAAGGAAGATTCTCGCATTTGCGACATCAACTAATTTTAAGGAGAGTGAAATACGATGAGTAAAATCGATGAAGTAAGAAGCGCCATGATGGCTGCTATGAAAGCCAAAGATAAAGAAAGAAAAGAGGCTCTTTCCGCACTTCTTTCTGCCCTGAAAAACAAAGCCATTGACAAACGTGCTGATCTGACAGAAGAAGAGGAAGGACAGGTCATTTTAAAAGAGATCAAGCAACTCAAAGAAACCATGGAACTGACACCGGAAGACCGGACTGATATTTTGGCAGAATGCCAGAGCCGTCTGGCTGTTTTGGAAGAATATGCTCCAAAAATGATGGATACAGAAGAGATCAAGGCTGTTGTGTCAGAAGTACTTTCCACACTCGGATTGGAAGCTCCGACTGCAAAAGACAAAGGAAAGATCATGAAAGAACTGATGCCGAAAGTAAAAGGAAAAGCAGACGGAAAACTGGTAAATGAAATCGTCGCTTCTTTTCTATCTTAGCATCAGGATTTGACGGAATCGCTCATGAATGTACTAATCTTATCCTGTAATACTGGAGAAGGACACAATTATGCCGGAAAAGCTCTCAAAGAATGTATTGAATCCCATGGAGATGCTGCCGTGATGATGGATCTCATGCTCCTGGCCGGAAAACACGTATCCCGCCTGGTTGGCGGAAGCTACGTCAACACCGTCAAGTATGCACCGCATCTGTTTCAGGGACTGTATAAACTTGGCGCTTTGGTCAGTTCCAGCCGGCACAAATCTCCGGTTTATTATGCCAATGCACTTCTGGCTAAAAAATTAAAACGTTATCTTGAGGAGCACTCTTTCGACGTGATCGTTACCCCTCACTTATTTCCTGCGGAAACCCTCACGTACCTGAAACACAAACACATGCTCTCTCAAAAAGTGGTTGCCATTGAGACCGATTACACCTGCATTCCTTTTTGGGAAGAGACAGCGTGTGATTACTATGTCATTCCCCATTATGAACTGATGGGTGAATTTGCAGGAAAAGGATTGCCCAAAAATCGCCTCAAACCTTATGGAATTCCCGTGCGCAGCGCTTTCTCTTCTTCTTTAGATCAAAAAACTGCCCGCATACGCTGTCACATTCCGGAACATGCACAGGTTTATCTGCTTATGAGCGGAAGTATGGGATTTGGCAAAATCCAGTTATTTGTAGCAGAGCTTCTGCGCAGACGAAATCCCGGCGAATATCTGATCGTGATCTGCGGAAATAACCAGAAACTCCAAAAGGTTCTTCTGACTGAATTTGGAAAACAGAAAAATGTAAAGATCCTGGGATACACAGAACATATTTCCGACTACATGGATGCAGCCGACGTATTGTTTACCAAACCTGGCGGTCTAACTACCACAGAAGCAGCCGTAAAAGGGATTCCTATGGTACATACCCGCCCGATCCCCGGATGTGAAACCAAAAATCTGGAGTTTTATACTTCCCGCGGATTATCCTACACTTCCAGAACGATGCGCGGACAGATTGAAGCCGGCCATACACTCTTACGTGACGAAGCTGCACGCCGCACCATGCAGAATGCACAGCATACTGTCATTTCATCCGATGCTGCTGAAAAGACGTACCGGCTTCTCCAGACACTTTGTCCAAAACCGCATTTTTAAAAAGGAGTCATCATGAATTATATATTCTTTATTTTGCTTGGATATCTTTCCGGAAGTGTGCTGTATGCCTATTTGATCCCGCGCTGGTTTTGCCAGATTGATATTATGAAGGACACAAACGACCATAATCCCGGAACCTTTAATGCTTTTAAAAAAGCAGGTCCCAAAGTAGGACTCCTTGTGATCTGCCTGGAACTTGCAAAAGGATTTCTTCCGGTTTATCTGGCATCCCGCACTTTAGATACAACCAGCCTTCTGTTTGCATTTGTATTGTGTGCACCTGTTGCCGGACACGCATTTCCGGTATTTCATCCAAAAAGAGGAGGAAAAGCGATCGCCGTTTCTTTTGGAGTCCTGTTAGGATTGTTTCCATACTATCGTCCGGTGCTGCTGTTGGCCTGTTTCTATTTGTTGTTTTCATTTTGCATTGTGATCCAGCCGCATTTGTATCGGAGCATCATCACGTTTTCGCTTTTTTCCCTTACCGGAATGTTTTCTTTTCACAATACATCCCTGGTCATCGGCTCACTGCTGATTTCCTGTATTGTGGTCTATAAGCACTTGATCCATCATCAAAAAGAGCCTTTCAGCATTCGTTTTTTACAACGGAGCTAAAAGGCTCTTTTTTATTTCGTGAGCATGGATGTCACCTTTGACCTCTCCAATGCTTTTGCGATCAAATAAAAGATTCCGGAATCGATCGGTACAGAAACTACCTGCTTGATCAGTCTTGCCGGAAGAATGGCGATAAATCCGGAACCATACAGGATCGTCAGCCACCAGGTACCCAGAAGAAGATTAACAAGTAACGATACCGTAATCTTTGCTGCCAAGATTCTTCCGAATTTTACCGGACGCTGGTATAAAAAAATACCATAAATCACAGGCCCTAAAATCGCGTTCAGTGTAAATCCAAAGAAATAGGCTCCTGTAGGTTTGATCAGGAATTTCAGGATATCACCGATCCCTCCCATGATACCTCCGACAACCGGTCCAAACATCATGGATGTCAGTTCGTTTGGAATCCCGGAGAACCCGATCTTGATCGATTCTGTTAACTGAAGAGAAAAACAAAAATCCAGGATCACACCTATTGCTATTAGCATCGCTGTTACCGCCAGTACTTTTGTTTTTTTGAGCTCATGCCAGGAATCTACAAATTTTTGTTTAAATTGTTTCATAAAAAATACCTCCTTTGCAGTAGTCCTCAAGCTACGCACAGAAGGTATCCACAGAATTATCCGAGATTCTCTCTATGTGCAGCAGCGGGATGCGAAATATGTACCGCAAGCTTTCACTTTTCGTCCTGCTGGCAACTCCCCGTCCAATCGGCACTTAACGCACATATCTCTACTCTGCTTTTCTTTTTATTTTTCGTGGTGATTATAGCACACTTTTAAAAACACAGCAACTGTTTATTTTGTCTCTGGTTCTTCCGGTCTTACGATCGGCAGCTGCACATTTACACCAAATGGATTGATGACCACTCCTTTGGATTCTTTCATCAGCATCTTCGGAATATTTTTCGCATCGATCGCCATGGATCTAAACTGTGCTTCTTTGTTAAATTTACGAAATTCCAGGATATCTGTAAAAATCGGCTGATAGGCATCTCCATTTTTCTGCTTCAAAAGCGGCATTCCGTTTTGTTCGTGGACAGCTACGATAAACTTTCCTCTGCCATAATTTACCAGGATCTCTTCCTGCAATTCCCGGAGTTCTTCTGTCAGCTCCGTTGTTTCCTGCCTGCGCATCTCCTGCATAAAATACAAGGCTGTCAGGTGCAGCTGTGGATTCTCTACCCAGATTTTTCCTTCCGGAAGATTCTCAGTATCCGGCCTTTTTACCAGTTCCTGCAATTCTACTCTAGCTTCACTGTCCATATTCTGATCGATCAATAAGCCATTGATTCCCATCGGATACAGACTGGCAAAAAATCCAAGCAGCTGCTCTTTTTCCAATTTGGCGATCTGAACCGGTATTCTTTGTTCGATCAGCTTTTTCCCCTCTCTTTGTGCATCCTCTTCCGTATAATATAAAAGCACTTCATCGTCAAAGGTCTCTTCATCACATATCACGTACGGCATTTTTGTACACATCGACATAAATACATACAGTCTCTCTGCATTTCGCAGGCTGCTTAAAAGCTGTTGTTTCTCTGCTGTCTGTCCGCTTTTATTTTCCTCGTTCATCCCATTGTTTCCTTTCTTCTGTTGATCATTCCGATTTTTTTATTATACCAGACTTTTTTTTAGATACCAACACTATTTCCGATAATTTTCTGTTTCCTACTCTTCCTCTGATAGAATCCTTCCTGTAATACAGGTAATATAAGAATCCTCATCCGCCATCGTCAGACCATCTAACAACAGATCTTCATAACAATATTCTCCCAGCTGGATCCCTTGCATCTTCACATATTCCATCATTCGTTCATATGCAGTCTGTAAGGTTTTCCAGTTTCCTTTATGATACACTTTTAAATACATCCCTGCAGGTCTGACATGATATCGTACCCCTTTTGGCTTATAATCCAGCAATTCATAAAAAACAGCATAGTGATCATAGACACCTTTTTCTATTTCTGCTGTATTCTGCTGATATCCAATCGAATAGGGACTTTTCACGCCATGCTGATCACAGTAGAGAAACAACTCTCCAATCTTTTCTGCCCATTCCCTCTCATCGGTGCGCTCCACCTGTGACTGGATCATATATCGTTCTGCCTCTATTTCTACTTGGATCTGCTCTGTTTCTGTCTGCAATGTATCCTGTATGATCCTCTCTTTTTGTTCGATCCAGTGTTTCATCTCTTTCAAACGGTGCATCTGTACGTCGATGAGATCTCGTTCTTTTTGAAACAGTTTCAAAAGTCTCCCAGGACTTCTGTGATCCATATATTCCCTAATTTCTTCCAGTGGCATATCCAGCTCCCGCAAGATCTGGATCACATCAAATACTTCCAGCTGTTCAAATGAATACAAACGATACCCATTCTCTTTCTTGATTTCTGGAGAAAACAAACCGATCTTGTCGTAATAAAATAATGTATGTTTGGTCACCCCTGTCAGTTTTGCAAATTCTCCTGTTGTAATATATCTTTCGTTGTTCATTTTCATTTCCCTCTTGACTGTAGACTTACTCTATAGTTTATGATAGCAATGTTACTTCAAAAAAACAACAGATAGGAGTATTTTGTCATGACAAATTCTATTGCAAAAGACTTTCGCTTTTTCTCGCTGCTTCATTTTACATTTCCAACGATGATCATGATGGTATTCATGTCACTGTACACGATTATAGACGGCATTTTCGTTTCCCGACTTGTGGGAACCGATGCACTTTCTGCTATTAACATCGTATATCCGGTACTGAATCTGGTCATTGCAGTTGGTGTTATGCTCGCCACCGGTGGCAGCGCCATCATTGCCAAAAAACTGGGAGAGGACCTTCCCCAGGAAGCAAGGGAAAATTTTTCTTTTCTGATCTTTGTGGGACTTTTCTTCGGAATCATATCCATGATTTTGGGAAACCTCCTGATCGAACCTCTGGTACGCTTACTTGGCGCCACAGATCTGATCTTACAGTGCTGTATTGACTATTTAAGTATTTGCCTGTTTATGGCGCCTGCCTGTATTTTACAGCTGCTTTTCCAGAGTTTTTTTGTAACTGCAGGTAAACCTGTAACCGGACTGGCTCTTACCATCAGCGGCGGCATTGCCAATATGGTTTTGGATTATGTCTTTATGGGACCCCTCCAGATGGGCATCAAAGGAGCCGCACTGGCTACCGGAATTGGCCAGTTGATCCCAGCTCTGTTTGGGCTGCTTTACTTCGGGTTTGTACGCCATTCCCTTTATCTTGTAAAACCTCGACTCAACTTTTCCGTACTTTTGGAAAGCTGTTTGAATGGTTCTTCTGAGATGGTAACAAATTTATCCACGGCAATCGTTACCTACTTATTTAACATCACTATGCTGAAATTTCTGGGAGAATCCGGAGTGGCTGCGATCACCATCGTCTTATATGGTCAATTTTTATTCAATGCCATGTACATAGGATTTTCTATGGGAGTAGCTCCAGTGATCAGCTATAATCATGGAAGCCAAAACACACGTCTGCTGCAGCGGATTTTTAGAATTTGTATGGGATTTATCAGTATCTCCTCCCTGGTCATCACCGCAGGCGCATTGATTTCTGCTCCTTTTATTGTGGAAATCTTCACTCCAAAGACGACAGATACGTACCTGATTGCAAAGACCGGCTTTTTCCTGTTTTCCTTCAACTATCTCTTTGCAGGACTGAACATTTTTTCCTCCTCCATGTTCACAGCATTTTCCGACGGGAAAACTTCAGCGATCATCTCCTTTGTGAGGACATTTGTTCTGATTGTGATCAATATCCTGATCCTTCCACAGATCCTTGGAGTAAACGGAGTCTGGCTCTCGGTTCCGATCGCAGAATGTATGACGCTTTTTCTTTCCCTTTATTTTATTCGGAAAAATCGACACCGCTATCACTACATCCAAAAACAGGATTAAAATACCGCAGCAAGATAGATTTGCCTTCCTGCTGCGGTTCTTGTTTAGTCTGTCACAGTAATCCTCTCGATCACCGGCTGATTCTCAGCTTTCACTGTTCCATTCTCATCTTCTGACGGAACATCTTCACAAATCTGATCTACAACCTCTATTCCACTGGTCACGTGACCAAATGCTGCATAATCTCCATCCAAAAATGTACTGTCCTCATGAACAATAAAAAACTGAGAACTTGCGCTGTTCGGATCCTGCGCTCTGGCCATAGAAATGGTTCCTCTTATATGAGAAATTTCATTTTCTACTCCATTGCTGGAAAATTCCCCTTTGATCATCTCATCTGCACCGCCGGTTCCATCTCCATTTGGATCTCCTCCCTGGATCATAAACCCATCCATAATCCGATGAAATGTCAGACCATCATAGAATCCATCCTTTGCAAGGTTCACAAAATTTGTCACAGTAATGGGTGCAGCATCTGCATCCAGTTCTACGGTAATCGTTCCATAATCTTTTACCTGGATCTCTGCATGATGTATCCCACTCAAAAGGTCTTTGGAAGACTCTGCCGGTATTTCTGATTTTGTTGAGGTATCTTCTGTTTTCTGGCACCCGGTCATTGCCAGGATTGCAAGAAGCACTGCTGCCATAATCCCAATTTTTCTTCTCATAAATTGATATTCCCTTTCTCATGATAAAAGGGATCCTGTCCGGCATATGCCGAACAGAACCCCCATTTATATTACCTGTTCAACTCTCGTTCGAGAATTATGCATTTTTTTCTGCGATTGCAGCCTGTGCAGCAGCGAGGCGGGCAATCGGTACACGGAATGGTGAACAAGATACATAGTCCAGACCAAGTTTGTTACAGAATTCAACAGAACTTGGATCTCCACCGTGCTCTCCACAGATTCCTACGTGCAGGCTTGGATTCACTGGTTTTCCTAATGTGATTGCCATATCCATGAGCTTACCAACACCTGTCTGATCCAGTTTTGCAAATGGATCATTTTCAAAGATCTTCGCATCATAGTAGGCATCCAGGAATTTTCCAGCATCATCACGAGAAAATCCGAATGTCATCTGTGTCAGGTCGTTTGTACCGAAGCAGAAGAAGTCAGCTTCTTTTGCGATCTCGTCAGCTGTAAGAGCAGCTCTTGGGATCTCGATCATTGTACCAACTTCGTATTTCAGGTCACTTCCTGCAGCTGCGATCTCAGCATCTGCTGTCTCAACTACGAATTTCTTCACGTATTTGAGCTCTTTGATCTCTCCAACCAATGGAATCATGATCTCTGGTTTTACTGTCCAGTCTGGATGAGCTTTCTGTACGTTGATTGCTGCACGGATTACAGCTTTTGTCTGCATCTTCGCAATCTCTGGATATGTAACTGCCAGACGGCATCCACGATGTCCCATCATTGGGTTGAACTCATGAAGTCCATCGATGATTGTTTTGATCTGCTCAACAGTTTTTCCCTGAGCGTCAGCCAGTTTCTTAATGTCTTCTTCCTCTGTAGGAACGAACTCATGAAGCGGTGGATCCAGGAAACGGATTGTAACCGGATTTCCTTCCAGTGCTTCGTAAAGAGCCTCGAAGTCAGCCTGCTGCTCTGGAAGAATCTTCTCAAGTGCAGCTTCTCTTTCTTCTACAGTCTCAGAACAGATCATCTCACGGAATGCATCAATTCTGTTTCCTTCGAAGAACATATGCTCTGTACGGCAAAGTCCGATACCTTCTGCTCCCAGTTCGCGAGCTTTCTTAGCATCTGCAGGTGTATCTGCATTTGTACGAACTTTCATTGTTCTGTATTTGTCAGCCCATCCCATGATTCTTCCGAATTCTCCAGCGATTGTAGCATCTACTGTCGGAATGATTCCGTCATAAATATTTCCGGTAGATCCGTCCAGAGAAATTGCATCTCCTTCGTGGTATTCTTTTCCGTTTAATGTGAATTTCTTGTTTGCTTCGTCCATCACGATGTCTCCGCATCCAGATACACAGCATGTACCCATTCCACGTGCAACAACGGCAGCGTGAGATGTCATACCACCACGTACTGTCAGGATACCCTGAGCAGATTTCATACCTGTGATGTCTTCCGGAGATGTCTCCAGACGAACAAGGATTACTTTTTCTCCTCTTGCAGCCCACTCTACAGCGTCATCTGCTGTAAATACAACTTTACCGCAAGCAGCCCCTGGAGATGCTCCGAGTGCTTTTGCCATTGGTGTTGCAGCTTTCAGTGCAGCAGCATCAAACTGTGGGTGAAGCAGAGTGTCAAGGTTTCTTGGATCGATCATAGCAACTGCTTCTTCTTCTGTTCTCATTCCCTCATCAACAAGGTCACAAGCGATCTTCAAAGCAGCCTGAGCTGTTCTCTTACCATTACGTGTCTGAAGCATATACAGTTTACCATGCTCTACAGTAAACTCCATATCCTGCATATCTCTGTAGTGTTTTTCCAGAGTATTACATACTTCTTTGAACTGAGCAAATGCTTCCGGGAATTTCTGTTCCATTTCGGAAATGTGCATTGGAGTACGAACTCCGGCAACAACGTCTTCTCCCTGTGCATTTGTCAGGAACTCTCCAAAGAGTCCGTTCTCTCCTGTAGCAGGGTCTCTTGTAAATGCAACACCTGTACCACAGTCATCTCCCATGTTACCAAATGCCATCATCTGTACGTTGACAGCTGTTCCCCATGAATATGGGATATCGTTGTCACGACGGTATACATTCGCTCTTGGGTTGTCCCATGAACGGAATACGGCTTTTACAGCTCCCATTAACTGCTCTTTTGCGTCTGAAGGGAAGTCTGTACCGATTTTTTCTTTATATTCAGCTTTAAACTGTCCAGCCAGAGTTTTTAAATCTTCTGCTGTCAGTTCTACGTCAAGAGTTACACCTTTTTCTTCTTTCATCTTGTCGATGAGCTCTTCGAAGTATTTTTTACCAACTTCCATAACTACGTCAGAGTACATCTGAATGAATCTTCTGTAGCAGTCCCAAGCCCAACGAGCATTTCCGGATGCCTCTGCCAGAGTCTCCACAACTTCTTCATTTAATCCGAGGTTGAGGATCGTATCCATCATACCAGGCATAGAAGCTCTTGCTCCGGAACGTACAGAAACGAGCAGCGGATTTTCTTTGTCTCCGAATTTCTTTCCTGTGATCTCTTCCAGTTTTACGATGGCATCCATAATCTGAGACATGATCTCGTCATTGATCTTTCTTCCATCTTCGTAATACTGTGTACAAGCTTCTGTTGTAACTGTGAATCCCTGTGGTACCGGGAGTCCCAGACTTGTCATTTCTGCAAGGTTTGCGCCTTTTCCACCGAGCAGGTTTCTCATTGTTGCATTACCTTCGGTGAACATATACACCCATTTTGTTGCCATTTTT
>Snoopy_p1__coassemble_526_pt1 | contig 21580 bp, 20 predicted proteins | sample Snoopy_p1__metabat2_high_PE_024 | metagenome-assembled genome bin Snoopy_p1
AATCGCTGAATTCCACTTATCGGAAGCTGAACCGTCAGAGGAGCGTCTTTCCAAGCGATACAGCCCTTTCAAAAGCCCTTTATCTGGCTACCTTTGAAGCTACGAAAAAATGGACAGCAACGATCCGGAACTGGGCACAGGTCTATGGTGAACTAAGCATTATGTATGAGGGACGCTTACCGGAATAATAAAAAAGGTCAAAAAGACGGGCGGATTTCCCGCCCGCTCTTGACATGCAATTTTGTAACTGTTATATATAAAACAAAGGCGAAAAGCTGATTTCATTCCAGTTTTTCGCCTATCATTATCATAGAAGATCTTATTTACAGACTTTTCTTCATAGTCTCTCCATGATCTTACAATATTATTGTATCTAAATGCTACTATTTTTCTTTTTGTGGTATATTTTTCCTTAGTTTTTCTGTAATATTACTTTTTTCTAAAGATTTAAGCTGATAATATGCAATATTTCTCAATTTTTTTAATCTTTCCGATGCTGAAAGACCTTGCCTAATAAGTTCAGCATTCATACTTTCTAAATTGACTAATACAATCAATTGTTCTACATTTGCGTAATCACGCATATTTTTTGTTGTATTTCCAGTTTCTTCGCGCCAACATTTCGCTGTCTTTCCAAATAATGCAATATTTAATATATCTGCTTCTGAAGCATATGTATAACTTTGTTCTTTTTGGGTCAACTCAGGAGTTATCAAAAATTCTTTAATCGCATCTGTATGGATATGATAATTAATTCTTGACAATTCTCTTTTCGTATTCCATCCAGTTTCCAAGTGTTCCGCTTCTATTTGCTTTAAACGCTGATAATCCTTTATTACATACAGTTTAAACTCAGGTGAAATCCATGATGCAAATTCAAATGCTATATCTGTATGTGCATATGTTCCCCCTCCGCGGCCAGATTTTGATATCATCCCTATTGCGTTTGTTTTTTCAATCCATCTCTGAGGTGTTAACGTAAATGAATTCGAACCTGATTCATTTTTAAAGGTGTCGAATTCGACCCCTTTAAATTGCGTATTATATAGTTTTTCCCATAATCCAAGAAACTCAATTGTTGAACGTAGTCTCAACCAATTTTTTACAACATCTTTCGGCTCATAAGGATTCTTACGCCGTGCCAAATCCGTAAGAGAAAGATAATCATTTTCAAATAGTTGATCATGTATGATTGATATTTCTGTTCCATTCGCATTTAATTTCATTTGCACTTTCTCCTCATATCTAAAATTCATAGTATAACTCTGCCATAACAATTTTATTGTTTATGATTTTCTTTAGTTCATCATCTTGATGGATTAAGCACCCCTGAATTAATTTTTCACTTGCTCCTGTTAGCTTTTTTATTATCGAATCACTCAAACCAGCTTTAAGCAACTGGCTTATTCCATATTTTATAATACTTGTCACACTCGTAGTTCCCAATAATGTATTTAAATAATCCGGAATTCTTGAATATGAAGTAGTGTCCGCCCATGCTTGTCCTGATCTATCTGTAAAAATCAAATCATTTTCATTTTTAATGTTATTTTCTTCTATATAACATTTTATTTTCTGTATCTGAACCCATAGCTTTGAAGGTAATCGGAGTTCAAAATCATTTATAACAATATATCCATACAATTCATCATAATCACTCCACTTCATTTTTCTCAGTTCACGGTATGTTACACCATAAAGTAACATCATTTTCATTCCTATAGCAGCCATTGCTTTCTTAAACTTTGTTGAATCCACCCACTCTTCTTCTTTAAATTGTTTATCCGTCCATTTCAAAATTATTTCGACATCACTCTGTTTCAACGCTTCCTGTTCTACAATTCCTGCAAGCATATCACAAGCATCTATATAGGATGTCATACGCTTCATATAAGTATTTTCTCTTAGGCTGTTATATGCGATAGAATCATATAATCCCTGATTCTCAATATCTGTAGTCCTTCTAATATAATTAAAGAATTGCCCGATAACCGTTGCATACCTTTTAGCTGTAGTTTTGCTTTTATATTTTTTCAATATTTCAACATTGTAAACCAAACTTTTCAAAATAAATTCTACATCTAATCCTTGAAGCAAAAAACGAAGTGCCTCATCTGATAGTGAATTCTTCCATTGTAGCTTTAAATATTCATTAAAATTAATAACATCATGTTTATAATCCGGATATTCTTTTAAAAAGTTATCAGTAACAGAAAGATAGTTCATAATTTTTTATTCTCCTCATCTTTTCTAACATTATACGATACCAATTAAAATAAAACAATATTTTTATATATTATAATATATAAATTTTATTGATATAATAGAATAAACAATTTTTCATTTACTCTGCTTCCCATCCATGATCTTACAATACACCATCCCTGCCAGTGTACTCACCATTGTAGCCACAATTCCCGCACCTACGATCGCCGCCGGATTCACACTTCCATACTGACTCCGGTAAGCGATGACATTGATCGGAATCAACTGCAGGGAAGAAATGTTCATGATCAAAAACGTACACATTTCATTGGACGCAACACCTGGCTGTCTTGCCTTTCCCGGCGATCTTTTCATCCTGCGTTCCTGCTCTAATTCCGCCAGTGCCTGCATTCCCTGCAGACCGGCAGGCGTTGCCGCCCATCCAAGCCCCAGGAAATTTGCAATAAAATTTGTTGTAATATATTGATTTGCCCGATGTCCTTCCGGAATATTCGGAAATAAAAAGCGAATCAGAGGCCGCATTTTTTTCGATGCCATTTCAATAATCCCTGCTCTGGATGCAATTTCCATGATGCCCATCCAGAATGCCATCACTCCCACCATAGTAATACATAATGTCACCGCTTCTTTCGCAGAATCCAATGCTGCATTTGTAATATCCGGCATTTTTCCGGTAAACGCCCCATACAGGATACCGATGATGATCATACCTGCCCATAAATAATTCAACATTCCTTAATTTACTCCCTGCCACATATATTTTTCTACGATTTCAAACGGTGCCGGACCTACATCCAGAACAGCCTTGTGAAATTCCTTCTGTGAAAAATCATCACCTTTCTTTTCTATCCACTTTTTCTTTAATTCCAAAAATTCTACGTATCCAATATAATATTTCAAATAATTCCCCGGTGAACCAATGATCAGGTCATAAATCTGATTGACCACTTCTGCACTTCCCACACCGTACTGTGTAAAAAACCTTACCGTATCCATTCGATTCCATCCATCATAATGGATGCCCATATCTGCCAGTGCATACAATGCCAACAGCATGGAACTGTTCTTCTGGAGAAGAATCGCCTGTTCTCTGGTCAGCGAATCCGCCAGATAATAAGAACCCATTTCTGCATAGGTTGCCCATCCCTCTACATAACCGCCAAAATTAAATATACTGCGCAGTGGATCCGGATTTGTCGATGTGTAATAAACTGTCTGGTACAAATGCCCCGGGTATCCTTCATGAGCCAGTGTCGTATACAACGTCAGCTTATTTCCCATATGTGCTTTATTCACATAAATCACATTCTCCTTGGTATCATCCAGCGCCGGTATCATATAGAATGCAGGACTTAAATACTTCTCCATAGCCTCTGGAACATATTTTACTTCCACACAGGTTTCCGGAAGCTTTGGAAACGTCTTTTCAATATCCATTCCCAAACTATTTAAAATTTCTTGTGGATCTGAAGAATCCATCAAAGCTGTTTCTTTTGCCTGCTGCGCTGTCATGCCCGCTGCCTGCTGCATGGCATCCAAATCGTCCCTCATCTGCTTTTTCGTCAGCTTTTGCAATTCCGGCACGGTTCTTGGTGATCCTGTCAAAGCCTGAACTGTCAGCTCATAATATTCTTTTCCATTTGGCAGATAACAAAGGCCGGCCTCATTTTTTCCCAATTCTTTTAATTTAACAACTGCCTGGATCAACTGCGTATACGCCGGCAATACATATGTCTTCAGCATATAGGCATTCTTCTGGATATAATCGCTTTTTTCTTGCTCCGACAAATCAGTAAGCTGCTGGATCCGATCCACAAACGTCGAGATCAGATAATTGGAATTTCCCATATCCAGAAATGCCTGGCATTGTTCGATCACCGTATCTGCTGTATAACCGGCCATAAAAAGTCCTTTCTCAGCCTTTTCCCGTTCAAATGCGATCAGAGAATTGAAATATTCCGGTGTTGTTTTCATCAATTCCAGATAAGCGTCCACATCCTCTTTACTGTGAAACTGATATTCTGACAATAAAACCGGAATCTGCGTCTGCACTCCACTGACAATTCCCAGAGGTTCCTCATAAAGCAGGTACTCATTTTCCTTTTTTGACAGTTCCAGATAATAATTTAATACATCATAAGTAAGCCTATTGTCTCTTGACAATTTGCGATAAGGAAATCGCTCCAATGCTGCCTGTGTATTTTCCGTGGAAATCTTTCTTGCTCCCTGATCTGTGCTGAAATATCCAAACGTAACAGGCGGATCCTGGATTCCGTACTCCCCAGGTTCTTTCAGTGTGTAGTGAAGACTGACTGTATTAGAGGCCACCTCCTGACAAAACAAGGCTTCTGTAAATTTCTTAAATTTTTTATTTTGGATTTCGGAAGACTGACCGCGACATCCTGACAATATCACGGACACAAGTAATGTGAATATAAGAAATGCTGAGATGATCTGTCTACTTCTTTTCTTTTTCAAACACTTCAACATTGCAAACTCCGGAATTGGATTTTGTTTTATCTTATGAGTCCTTGAGGGATGTTATTCTGTCAAACTGCATATAGATTAAAAAATCGAATTTTATGTTGGAGCAGTCCATGAACCTGTTTCTTTATCTTACAAACTTTATTGTCCCCTTTCTGATCCTTGCAATCATCGTCTACGGACTTCTGATGAAAACAAATGTCTACGAACATTTCATCAAAGGCGCCCGCAACGGATTTCTGACAGTGATCAAAATCATGCCCACTCTGATCGGACTCATGGTCGCCGTAGGGATTCTCCGCGCTTCCGGATTTCTGGAGATGATTTCCTCCTGTATCGGCCAGTTTACTTCCGCTCTTGGCTTTCCAGGCGAACTGGTTCCTCTTACTGTCGTAAAAATGTTTTCTTCCTCCGCAGCAACCGGACTTTTACTTGATCTTTACAAAAAATTTGGCACAGATTCCCTAATCGGATTCATTGCCTCGATCTCCATGGCCTGTACAGAAACCATTTTTTATACCATGAGTGTCTATTTCATGACTGCGAAGATCAAAAACTCCCGCTATACTCTTCCAGGTGCCCTGATTGCTACTTTTGCCGGACTTGCTGCCAGCGTTGTTCTGGCTCAATTCATGCTTCAATAGATTGTTTTGCCAGTTCGAATATGATACACTGATATTAGACATTAAGGAGGTGTTCTGATGGCAAGTATTACTCTTGAAAATCTGAACAAAACATATCCCAATGGGTTTGTATCAGTGAAAAATTTCTCTTTGTATATAGAAGACGGAGAGTTTGTTACATTTTACGGACCGAGTGGCTGCGGAAAGTCCACGGTATTGCGGATGATTGGTGGCATGGAAGACATTACATCCGGAGAAATTTATCTGGGGAAAGATCTGCTCAATGATATTCTTCCACGAGACCGCAGTCTTGCCATGGCGTTTCAGAATTATCAGCTCTATTCTCATTTAAACGTCTATGATAACATTGCACTGGGGCTTCGTCTTCGCAACCTTCCGCGCCAGATCATTGACAGCCGCGTAAAAATGGCAGCACATTTTTTCAATATCACGGATATTCTTGAGAAAAAGATTCGGGTGATCAACGAAGCACAAAAGCAGCGGGTTGCTCTTGGACGTGCTGTTGTATGCAAACCAAAGGTACTTCTCGTAGATGAGGATTTTGCACGGCAGAACGAACACCGCAGACACGAGATGCTGTGCGATATCCGCCGCATCAATAAAGAGCTCGGCATTACGGTTCTCTACGTAACAAACAAACCGGAAGAAACGAATATTCCGGGACAAAAAGTCATTTTCATGAAAGATGGAGAGATTGTGGACAGTAAAAAAATCTGATTCTGCCCCCTGCAAAAAAGGAACACAGACATCCAATTTATGGGATCCCTGTGTTCCTTTTTATTTTTTATTTTCCACTTTCCAGATATTGATAAATCTCTCTCTTCGACACACCACGGTCTTTTGCAACAGCTTTCATTGCCGATTTTTTATCCATTCCCTGTTTCAAATATACTTCCATGTGGTCTTCAATGGTCATATCTTCCCATTGCTTTCTCTCTTCTTCCTGCATCTGCTCCCGGCTCTTTCCTTCCAGTACCAGAACACATTCCCCCTTTGGAGCATTTGTCTCATAATGGGCGACCGCATCCTCCAAAGTTGCTGCAAATGCTGTTTCATGACGTTTTGTCAACTCTCTGCACACCGTAATTTTTCGGTTACCAAGATGTTCCAAAAGCAGCTTTAACGTCTTGACCAGACGATGAGGTGCTTCATAGAGAATCATCGTTCGAGTCTCTGTCTCTAATTCCCTCAAAATCTGTTCACGCTCTTTTTTATCAGAGGGAAGAAATGCTTCAAATGCGAATCGCCTGGTTGATAATCCTGAAATGGTCAATGCTGTGATACAAGCCGCTGCCCCGGGAAGAGAAGTCACAGAAACGCCTGCTTCATAACACATTTTCACCAATTCTTCTCCCGGATCGGAAATTCCCGGTGTCCCTGCATCTGTGATCAGAGCAATATTCATTCCTTCCTGCAGCTTTTCTACCAGCTTTCTGCCTTTTTCATACTTATTGTATTCGTGATAACTGGTCATCGGCGTCTGTATCTCAAAATGGTTCAACAGCTTGATACTGTTTCTTGTATCTTCCGCTGCGATCAGATCTACTTCTTTGAGTGTACGGATCACGCGAAAGGTCATATCTTCCAGATTTCCAATCGGAGTCGCACACAAATATAATGTTCCTGCCATGCCTCTTCCTTTCTCTTATCTCATCAGTGAGAATACATGATGATCGGCGGTTCAACCGTCACACGGGACTTTCCTCCCCGCAAGCCTTCGATGAGCACCATCGTAGGCTCCTTGTCAATATAAGGATGCACAAACTGAATCCGCTTCGGCTCAATCCTGTATGCACTCATCTTCGTCAGTATTTCAGCCAGACGAAATGGTTTATGGATCATATAAAATCGTCCTTTTCCATCAGCCAGAAGCTGTTTGCTCTCCCGCAGGATATCATCCAGCGTGCATAAAATCTCATGTCGTGCGATTGCCTTTGCATCCCCCGGATTCTGCAGCCCATGCTGATTCAGCATATACGGTGGATTCGTTACGATCACATCAAAAAAAGTCGGCTTGAATGTTGCTGCCGCCTCTTTGATATCTCCCTGCACAATCTTGATTTTCTTCTGAAGCTGATTGATCTCCACACTTCTTCGTGCCATATCCGCACTTTCTTTCTGAATCTCCAGTCCGGTAAAATGCCCTCCCTGTGTCTTCGCAGACAGCAGAATCGGTAGGATTCCGGTTCCGGTACCCAAATCCAGAACCGTCTCTCCCTGTTTGACTTTTGCAAAATCAGAAAGCAGCACCGCATCAATCCCAAAACAAAACCGTCCCGGATCCTGAATAATCTGAAGCCCGTTAAGCTGCAGATCATCCAGACGTTCTCCGGTTTTTAAATTATTTGTCATCTAATCTGGACGCTCCTTCTCCTTTTTCCAATTCTGCCAGCTTACGCATCTCTTCTTTCGATACTTTTGCTTTTCGCTTACGCGGACGGAATTTCAATTCCTCGGCATGATATTCCCGAATTTCTTTTTCATCATTTTCCAGATTGACAACTACCTTCACCAGTTTTCTCAGTACACTTAGAGAATGAACCGTTCCTGTCAATCCATCTGATGTGGTAACATTGTCTCCGACAGACGGGAGCTGACTGTTGAGTTCTTCGTACGTTTCTTCCTCATTCGTCAGACAACACATCAATCTGCCACACACCCCGGAAATCTTTGTCGGATTCAAGGACAGATTCTGTTCTTTTGCCATCTTGATCGAAACGGCTGCAAATTCAGATAAATATGTGTGACAGCACAGCGGCCTTCCACAGATTCCGATTCCGCCCCGGATCTTCGTCTCATCTCTCACCCCGATCTGCCGTAGCTCGATCCGGATTCGAAAAACTGCTGCCAGGTCTTTCACCAGTTCGCGGAAATCAATTCGTCCATCTGCAGTGAAATAAAACAAGACTTTATTGTTATCAAATGTATATTCTGCATCGATCAGTTTCATCTCCAGACCATGTTTTCTGATCTTTTCCAGACAAATCTGAAATGCCTCTTTTTCTTTTTCTCGGTTCTTTTCTTCTGTCTTATGATCTTGCTCTGTAGCAATCCGAATGACAGCTTTTAACGGCTGTACCACCTCTTCATCTTTTACTTTTCTGGTTCCGATCACAACTTTTCCATACTCTACACCACGTGCTGTCTCCACAATCACATGGTCACCCTGTTTGATTTCAAACTTCCCCGGTGAAAAATAGTAAATCTTTCCGGCTGTCCGAAACCTTACTCCAATCACTTTTGTCATCCTGTTAGTTCTCCTTTATTGTCAATAAAAGCAATTCCATTGTCAGCTCAAAATTGACATTTGCTTTTAATCTGGCCTTTGCCTTTTCGATGCCATCCAGAATATTCTCGATTCCTTCATAAGAGCTCTTGCTTGCCCGCTCTTTGATGTAGCGGAGCTGATCTGAAAATACAACCTGATCCACATTCTTTGTGGCTTTATAGATCAGGACATCCCGATACCACACGGAAAGCACATCCAGATAATCCGTGATATTCATCTTATAAGAAACCACACGCTTTACTGCTGCCTCCAGCCCGTCCACATCCATATCATTGATCTCCCGCAGAAGATGGACTGCCTCTTCTTTGATCTCATTGAAATGCTCGGATGTTGCAAGCATAATGGCTCTCCCCATATTGCCCTGTGCAAATGCTACACACACATCTGCCTTATAATCCGGAATCTCCATCTGTTCCATCAGATACTTTTTGATCAGCTGATCTTTGATGTTTCTCAATTTCAGCATCACACATCTGGAACGGATCGTCGGAAGAAGAATCTCTGCGTTCTCTGTTAAAAGTAAAATCACCGCATATGCCGGCGGTTCCTCAATCGTCTTTAACAGTGCATTCTGTGCCTGCACACTCATCATATCCGCATCCGGTACAATATAAATCTTATATTTACTGCTGTACGGTTTGATCACAATATCATTGTTGATCTGCTCTCTGATATCATCGATACTGATGGTATTCGGCTTTTCATGCGTCACCTTGATGATATCCGGCTGATTATTGGATACTGCCTGTTTGCAAGACTGACACTTACCACATGCATCTCCATCTTCATCCCGATTCTGACACTGCAGGCTCATAGCGAACAGATTTGCCAGAAGTCGTTTTCCGGAACCTTTTTCCCCGTTTAAAATATATGCATGGGAAACTTTGTCTGTCTTTACTGCATTTTCAATGTACTGTATTATATTTTTATGCCCAACTACGTCTTTAAAACTGCTCATATCATCACCTGCTGTCTTTTTTTGAGTTTCTTCTGGTTACTGTTTCAGTATAGCATAATTTTGATGTAAGATATACCCCAAAACATTTCTCAGTTCTTTTTTCTGACTGTACAGACAAGAAAAAACAGCAGAAATACTTCCGCTGTTTTCTTATATCCTGATTCCTGTATCTTTATCAAACAAATGCAGTCTTTCTCTTCTAAGAGTGAAGGAAATCCGATCACCTCTCCGATACGGTGTATCTGCATCGGTCTGCAGGGCTACATCCTTTCCATCAAACATAAAGTAGAGATAGGTTTGTGCGCCCAGCATTTCATAGACTAAGATCTCATGCTTTATTCCTTCCTCTGCAAGCACCAGATCTTCCGGTCTAACACCAACTGTAATCTCCTCCCCCATGTATCCTTTCTGTAACGCTCTTTTTGCATCTTCTTCTGTCAGATCCACCGAAAATTCTCCCATCTGAAGATGCATTCCATGTTCTCCGCCTCTGCAGCATTTCCCCTGGAAGAAATTCATCGGCGGCATTCCGATAAAACCTGCCACAAATGTATTTGCGGGACGATTATAAAGTTCTTCCGGAGAGGCAACCTGTTGGATCACACCATCTTTCATCACCACGATCTTGGTTCCAAGTGTCATTGCCTCAGTCTGATCATGTGTCACATAAATAAATGTTGTTTTCAGCTTCTGATAGAGTTTTAATATCTCTGCCCTCATCTGTGTTCTCAGTTTTGCATCCAGGTTAGACAGTGGTTCATCCATAAGAAAGATTTTGGGATTTCGTACAATTGCGCGTCCCATTGCCACTCTCTGTTTCTGCCCTCCGGAGAGCTCTCCCGGTTTCCGATCCAGTACTTCTTCCAGCCCCAGGATTTTTGCCACTTCCTCTACTTTCTGTCTGCGTTCTTTTTTCGGTACTTTTTTCAGCCGAAGGCTGTATGCCATATTTTCAAATACAGTCATATGAGGATATAACGCATAATTTTGAAATACCATGGCAATATCCCGGTCGCATGACTGTACCTGATTCATCATTTTTCCGTCAATCAGTAGCTTTCCGTCAGATATCTCCTCCAGCCCTGCAATCATTCTTAGAGTTGTCGATTTCCCGCATCCGGAAGGTCCTACAAAAATGACAAATTCCTGATCTTTGATCTCCAGATTAAAATCCCGGACCGCAACCACTTGGTCTTCATATTTTTTATATACATGTTTCAACTGAATCTCAGCCACAGCAATGCCTCCTTCCTTTTTATATCTGTTCCAGTAATCGTGGAAGTTCTTCCACTGACTGCAAAATATAATCCGCTTCTTCAGCAAAATCTTTTGCCCGACTCACTCCACTTAAAACGCCAATGGCAATACCGCCATTTTCTCTTGCAAATCGAATATCATTATAGGTATCCCCTACCACTGCGATTTCATATGGCTGTAAACCAAATTTTCTCTGAAATTCCAGAAACATATCCGCCTCTGGCTTAGGACGCAGCACTTTATCATCCGCTCCTATATAATCAAATTTTTCCAGTACTCCCAGCCGTGTCAGACAATTTTTTGCGGATGCCACTGTATCTGCCGTTGCAAGTCCGATTCGTATATTTCTTTGCTTCAAAACATCCAGAACTGCTTTGATATCTGCTGTTTCCACATACTGCGCCTGGTCTTCCATTACATATCCGTCAAACAACCTCTCCAGCTGCATTTTCGTCTTTTCACAGTCCAGACAAATCTGTTGTTCCGCAAGTGCATTTGTAATATCTTCTGCAATTTCCCCATATGACTTATATGCCAGACCTCCATACGGATCAATTTTTCCGTCCTCTACTCCCATCACTTTCAGAATGCAGTCCTGCATATCCCCGGGAAGCTGATTTTCCTGTAAAAGCTGCTTCACTACTGTATTTGCCGCTCCCAGCCATAAGGAAAAAAAATCAATCAATGTTCCATCTTTATCAAATAAAATACCTTTTATCATCTATGTCAACCTTCTAATTTTTTTACGATTTCTCCAAACGTTGTTTGTTCCGGCTCTTTTCTTCCCCTGGATACCGGATTTACAAAGCCCAGGAATTCCTGTTCTTTTGTGCGGACTTCCAATCGGATCCACTGCCACATGGCTTCTTCCAGGATCAAATGTGCTTTTACCTGATACGTCCCATCTTCCAGCCGTTCAACTGGAAGTGCCATATAATTTCCATTCATCACAAGAAAAATTTCCGGTTCTTCGATCAGTCCTGACACATCTGCCTGATACAGAATCTCACACTTTTGATTCGGAAGTTTATCTCCAGGAAGGTAGCGTTTTCCATCCACTTCAATCCTTGGTTCTATTCTGCAGAATCTGGTCACACACATATGTCCCTGCTCAACTGACTGCATCAGATTTCGTGGACTTAATCCCTCGCAAAATACCCAGGTCGTCGGATCCCCCACTGCAGAAGGCAGTGTTGCCCCCTCATACAATTCTTCTTCCAGATTGTGGGAATCACTTCCTCCCACTCCGAAAAGCCGAATTCCTGTATTCCATACTTCATCCAAAAAGCGGATAGCTTTATCGTTGGACTCAGGTCCGTCCGGATAGGTGGGGTCGTTGATGATTTCCATGCAGTCGATATCCCGCAAGTCAGTATTCTCAAATCGCCATTTCCAGATGGTCAGAAACGGATGGTTGATGCTGCGAAGCCACCCTTTTTTCTTCGCTTCTTCTATGGTCTGCTCCATATAAGTATGGATGACATTCTCTCCGTTATGTTTTACGATTTCCAGTATTCTTTCCGGCATTTCTGTAATTCCAAACAGATTCATATGCCCATTGTCTGTTGTAATTTCGATTCCCGGAAGTACACACAAGGATGTTTTGCACCAGCCCGTGTGCATTAAATTATGTTCTGTCGGCACATAAAAGTCCAATCCACGCTCTTCTGCTCGTTTAGACGCATGTTCTATGGTTTCTTTTCCATCAGACAGTCTTGTATGTGTATGAAAATCCCCGGAATACCATTTCGATTCGGTTTGAAAGGATTTTTCCCATTGATAGCGCTTTTCTGATATAGAAAGTCCGTTCTCCACCCAGCAGTCGCCTCCGATTGGATCCGAAAGATTTTCTTTTTGATCCGAAATGGTCATCACAATTTCTCCGGTACGATTTCCCAGTTTTTGTGCGACATATTCTGTAAAGATTCCCATTCCGATTTTCCAGATTCCCGGGTGGATTTCTCCGGGAACCCCTCCAATTGTCGTATCCTGAGCTGTTTTTCCGATGCCCGGATTCTGCTGCCCGTATCCGAGCAGCTTCTGAAACCGGATCTTTTGTTTCGAATCTTCCAAAAATAGAAATGTCATATACTGAAATTCTTCCGGTACCTCCAGTGTCATCTGGATCTGTTCTGTCCCATTCGGAATTTCCACCCATTTTTCCTGAATATTTTTTTCTTCTTTTCCAATTTTAAATCTGATCTGTTCTTTCATTTTATAATGCATCCAATGCTTCCTGTGCTGTTTTCTGCGCTTCATCCAGAGCTTCCTTTGCTGGAATATTTTCCAGCTCTACTTTATCTGCTGCAATCGTCAGAGCATCCAGAATCTTTCCTCCTGTTGGATCCTGAAGCGCCGGAGTTCCATGAGATGCCTGCTGAAGCGGAACCAATGCCTGTGGATTTTTCTTTGCATAAGCCTGGAATTCTTCCACTTCCTGTGTAGACTCCCGAACTGCTACATACCCTGTTCCCATAGACCATTTTGCCTGATTTTCCGGTGTTGTAAAATATTTCATAAATTCATACACGCCTTCTTTTTCTTCATCCGAAGAACTTTCAAGCATGACAAGCTGCAGTGCATCTGCTGTCGGTGCTGACGGATTTTCACCAAATCCAGGCTGCTCCATTGCCCCTACAATTTCAAAATCCAGATCTGCCTGATCTCCAGAAGAACCTGTATATCCTCCTGCTTTGTTCTGCAGTACATCATCAATGGTCGTGTACCAGTATTCCCAGCCCTGTCCGCCGGAATTTACTTTCATGATCTTATCATCATGGATCCACGTACGGAAGCTTTCCCATACTTCTACCCATTCATCGGAATTGATCATAACTTTTGTCCCATCTTCGTTCAAAAGAGTGGCTCCGTTACTCAGTGATGCATCCACCAGATTTCCTAAGCCCCACATAGGCTCCCATCCTACAAATGAACCATCTGAAGCCGTCATTTTCTCTGCCGCTTTTTCCAGATCCTGCCATGTCTTGATCGTTGTCGGATCAATTCCTGCTTTTTCAAATGCTGCCTTGTTATAGTACATCACCTGCGTTGTTCCATATGCAGGAAGTGCAAATAATTTTCCATCCTTATCTTCTCCCTGCTCATAAAATACTGACAGATAATCCTCCTTCTCAAACTCTTCATCTTTTTCCACATACTCATTGATGTCTGCGATCAAATTTTTCTGAGACAGATTTCTGGATTTATCCGTATCCAGAAGTGCCATATCCGGAGCTTTCTTTCCGGCAATTCCTGCCTGCAACTTTTCATACGTCTCTGTATAATCTGCCTGTGTTGTTGTCTTTACTTCATAAGTATCCTGTGATTCATTGAATGCATCTACAATCTCCTGAAATACATTTACTGCTGTTTTTCCTCCGGAATACCAGAGATCCAGCTGAATCTTTCCGTCTGCTGTTTTTGTTGCCTCTGCAGCTGTTGCCGCCTTATTTCCACATCCTGTCACAAAAGACATTCCAAGTACGCAAACCAGTAATGCTGATACGATTCTCTTTTTCATTTTCTTTTTCTCCTTTAGTTTGTATCGTTTTTCTTTGCTTTCTTTATGTAAAAAAGGATTATCCTTTCATACCCGTATCTCCGCCGATTCCATTGATAAACCACTTCTGTGTAAATGCAAATAAGATCAGAAGGGGCAATACGATCAGCGTGCTTCCTGCCATAACCAGTGGCCATTCGGTTCCATAGGCTCCACCTTCAATAAAGAATTTTCTCAATCCCTGGGAAACCAGCATTTTCTCATTCGCATCTGTGATCAGTGACGGCCACATATAACTGTTGTAACAAGTAATAAAGTTCATCAGTCCAAATGTAATAAACGATGATTTCGTCATCGGGCACACAACTTTCCATAGAATCTTCCAGGAATTTGCCCCATCAATCCTTGCCGCTTCAATCAGTCCCATCGGTACCTGCATAAAAGCCTGCCTTAATAGAAAAATTCCAAATATACTCACACAATTTGAAATAATTAACCCTGTAAATGTATTCAGAAGATCCCAGTTTGCCAGAATAATATAACTTGGAATATAGGTTGCTGCCGTTGGGAGCATATACGTTCCCATAATCACTGCAAACAGCATCTTCTTTCCTTTAAAATCCATAAACACAATTGCATAGGCGATCATAGCTCCCGTCACAATCTGCAAAGCCAATGTGATCACGGATACAAATAGGCTGTTTCCCACATATTGAAGGAGTGGCGATTCAAAAATAACCTGATAAAAATTATGCCATTGAAACTCTGCCGGAAAAAATGCACCGACATCCATAATCTCCGCTTTTGTTTTCAATGCACTTAAGATCATCCATATAAACGGAAAAATCGTAAAAATACTGAAGATCAGTAAAATGATTCCTTTTCCAAGTTTTTCGATTCCTGTTTTTATTTTCATATCCTGTCCTTCCTTTTAGTAGTGCACCCACTTTTTTGATGCACCAAACTGTACTGCCGACAATGCCACAGTAATCACGATCATCACGATTGCCACTGCTGTTGCCTGTCCCATATTAAACTCTTCGAATCCCAACTGATAATACATATACAGCAGCGTTCTTGTACTTCCGGACGGACCACCCTGCGTCAGAATCTGAATCTGATCATATGCCTGCAAAGATGTGACCATGGTAATGATCACCAGGAAAAATGTAGTCGGAGAAATGCATGGAATCGTCACATCGCGAAATCTCTGCCAGCTTTTTGCTCCGTCCAACCCACTTGCTTCATATAATTCCTTCGGAACTTTTTCCAGTGCAGAAAGATAAAAAATCATTGCATATCCAAGACTCTTCCACACCGTTACGATAATCACTGCAAGCATTGCCGTATCTGAACTTTTGATCCATTGCAGTTCTGGCAAATGCAAAAAACGCATCACTGTATTGGCAATTCCTGTTCCTGGATCATAAATCCATGTCCATACGATGGAGACCGCCACTGTCGGTGTGATCCACGGGGAAAACAAAATAAATTTGATGATTCCGCTCCCTTTGAACGATCGCTGCATCAAAAGCGCCAGCATCAATCCAAGTACAATCGTTGGAATCAAGGTTCCCACGGTAAACACAACCGTGTTCCAAAGTGCATCGTAAAACCTGGCATCCCGAAACAATGAAATAAAATTATCAAAAAATACAAAATTGTAATCCGGTGTCATATAATCCCAATCTGTAAAACTAATGTAGACAGACCGCAGGATCGGATAAATCCAAAACACGATCAGAGGAATCAGTGCCGGCAGTACAAACAGAGTTACGCTGCCCAATTGTTTGAATTTTACTTTATTTTTCATGTTGTCTATCCTTTCTTATCAGCCCATATATCCCTGTCATAATCCCTGCTGTTGCCGGAAGTGCCAGCCAGATTCCGTTCATGTTTCCCAGAACAGGAAACAACAGCAGGCACAGTGGAGATACTACCAGGCTCTCTATATACGTCATAAATATCGCTTTTTTCGTCTTCATCACTGCATTCAGACAGGACACATTCAACTTTGCGATTCCCATCAGCAAAAATGCTGCAGCACTGATTCGCATTCCAGACGAAAAATACGTGTTGGATTCTTGTGACAATCCAAACCAGCTGCCGAGGTACGGAGTCATCCAGACCGTAACTGCTGCTGCCGCAATTCCCAGCACAATTTCTGCCGTATAAGCAATTTTTTTAATTTCCTGTACTTCTTCCTTTTTCTTGGCTCCATAGTAAAAACTGAGCAACGGCTGTATACCTTCTCCGATTCCTGTCAGGAAATACTGTACCGGAAACACAATATATGAAATCACGGCATAACATGCAACTGCTGCATTTCCACCATAACGCAGACACTGCAGGTTGGTAAAAATAAGAGCTGCTGTCGGTGCCAGAGACGTCCCGAATGCGGTGATTCCGATTTTAAAAATATTCGCCACATACTTCCATTTGCAAAGGACTTTCCAACTTCTGCATCCAGTCTTCCATAACACCATACATGACAGGATCACGACCACTGCCTGTGCTGCAACGGTTCCAAACGCAGCCCCCTGAATTCCCAGATTGTATCGGAACATCAGAATGTAATTCACTGTCAGGTTTACTGCAAATCCTGCTGCCATACAGAGCATTGCTCCCAGAGAGTGATTTTTGTTTCTCAAAACAGGCATCATTCCTGTTCCTGCCACTTGAAACATACTTCCGGCAATGATGATCGTTGTATATTTCACTGCTTCCGCCTGGATTGTTCCACTTGCTCCGAGAAGCTCTAGAAAAGGAATCTGGATCAAAAACAACACGGGAATGATCCCTATTCCGCATCCTGTCAGCAGTGTTATGGTGCATTCCAGCAATTCTTTGCAAGTCTGTTTTTCACCACATCCCCGGTAATGAGAATACAACACACTTCCTCCTGTTCCGATCCCTATCCCGAGTGCAGTGATCAATGCCGGAATCGGCCACGCAATATTGATTGCTGCAAGTCCTGTATCTCCTGCTGCCCTTCCTACAAACATTCCATCTACAACGCTGTACATTCCTGACATTGTAAATGCCAACACGGTAGGGAATGCATCTTTTATCACTTTCTTTAACATCAAATTGTATCCTTTCTTCATGACACGTTGGCTATTATAATGAACTCTTTTTAACTACACTTCAATCACAGGTTAAACTTTTGTAAAGCAAAAAAAGAGAAACCGACGATAAATTTAACATTTACCTGTCTGTTTCTCTTTTCATTGATCCTGCTCTTTTAAAGTACTTCTGTCTGTTTCCGGATCAGCCTTAGAATTTCTTCGAGACACTTCTCTAATTCCACATTTTCAAACCGCTGCATAATTTCGGCCTTTTTTAAATTTTCTTCTGAAAAGTCATCTGCATCTGCCAGGAATCGCCTGCACATTTCTGCATACTTTGGTTCTTTCTGTCTGCGTTCTCTATCAAGAGCTCTCTCCAGACGCAATCCGTCTTCCACCTCGATATAAATAGGAACGATCACATCTTCCCCAAAATATTCTTTCATTCCATAATAGGACTCCAATGTTCCAATCACCAGATAGTCCTGATTTTTTAGATCGATCTGTCCGTCATCTGCCGTAAAATACGTCCAAATTCCACATTTTGTATGATAAGACCGAACTTCTATTACCTGTTCATTTTCCTGCATCTGATGGAGCGTTTCCTCATCCACAAAAAAATATTCCACACCGTCCGTCTCCCCCTCCCGGATTGGGCGGGTTGTATACGGTGTAATACTCTTAAACTGAGGAAGCTTTTCTTTTAATTTTTTATAAATCGTATCTTTTCCGGAAGAACTTTTCCCCATGACATAAAAAATTTTACTCATTTATCAACACCTCGATATAGTTTTCCACACAGATTCCTTCTACAGAGAACCCTTTTTTTTGATAATCCATAAATATCTTTACAATATCCTTTGTAATTCGCTCTCCCGGAACGATCAGTGGAATCCCAGGAGGATATAAATATGCATATTCCATGGAAATCAAGCCGATCGCATCCTGCCACTTTTTACTTTGTATCTTTTCTGATGCACATTTTTCTTCTACTTCAAAACTTGTATAAACCTGTTCCTGGCTGGGCAGCTCATACTGGTGTTTTTCAGACTTCTTTATATCCAAATCCCGATCAATCTCTGACAGTGCCTTCACCAAACGATTCATCCCCTCGTTTGTATCTCCCGGAGAAGTCATAGCAATCACATAAGATCCCGCTGCCATCTCCATCTGGAGATGATATTCAGACAGCAACCGTTCATACAGCCGTTTGCCTGTAAAACTTTGCTGTTCCTTCTTATCTACTGTATCCTTTACCGATAATACAATTTTAGACCTATCAAAGTTTTCTGTTTCCAATAAACGAATATGTTTTAGTCTTTGTAATTGCTTTCTTGTGCTTTCTAACAAATTAACATAGTTTCCAAATAACTCCGTTCCATTCTCTGCCATTTTCCTCAGACATTCATCCATACTTGCCATCAACACATAGGAAGGACTGCTGGTCTGAAATATCTGCAAATAATGACGGATTCTCTTTCGGTCAATTAACTGCCCATTCAAGTGGATCAAGGCAGTCTGCGTCAGCGCCGGAAGTGTTTTATGCAGACTATGGATAACCACATCTGCCCCTTTTGTAATCGCATTCTCAGGAAAATATGGATGAAATCCCAAATGAGCTCCATGTGCTTCATCTACGATCAATGGAATTTTCTTTTTGTGTACGATCTCAGCAATCTTTTCGATTTTAGATAACACTCCGTCATATGTTGGAGATGTCAGAATCACCGCCTGGATTCCTTCATACTCATCCAGCAACTGTTCCACTTTCTCTGGAGATATCTCCATATTCAACTCCCTATTTTCATCAAACTCCGGATAGATATATACCGGATGCAGTTCATTTAAAAAGACTGCATGATATACAGACTTATGGCAATTTCTTGCCATCAAAATCTTTCCTCCCTTTTTAGAACAGCCCATAACGGCACTCAAAATACCTGCCGTACTTCCATTGATCATATAATGCGTTTCTTCTGAATGATATAAGGAAGCAGCTCTAAGTTCTGCTTCCTTTATAATCGCTTCTGCATGATGAAGGTTATCAAACCCTTCAATCTCTGTAATATCAATCCCATATGGCAGTTCTGCCCCGATCACATTGCAATTTCTTTTATGCCCCGGCATATGAAATCCATAGTAATCTTGTTTCCCATAGGACTCTAATTTTTCATATAAATATTCCATATACTTTTCTGTCTATTTTCCTTCTATTTTTTTAATATCCATATCTTTTGGCAAAACCAAACTTAACACAATGGAAACGACAAATACGACTGCCACACAGTTTGCAGAAAATACATCCTGAACTACCTGTGGGAAAATTCTCCAGATATCCATCTCGCTTGCTGAAGTAAATCCAATTCCAACAGCCAGAGACAACGCTACGATCGTAACATTTCTCTGCGAAAAACCTGCTTTTGAAATCATCTGGATTCCACTCACCATAATCGTTCCAAACATCATAATCGTACATCCACCTAATACTGCATCCGGCAGACTCGCAAAAAAGTTTCCAACCGGCGGAAGTAACCCCGCTAAAATCATACAAATAGCACCTGTCATGATCGTAAAACGATTAACAACCTTTGTCATATTGATCAATCCTACATTCTGGCTGAAGGAAGTTACCGGCGGACATCCAAACAATCCGGAAATACAACTTGCATATCCGTCACATGCCAGAGAACCAGAAATTTCTTTTGTCGTAATCTCCCGATTCAATCCTCCGGCTACCATCGCTGTAGTATCTCCGATCGTCTCTGCTGCAGAAACCAGGAAAATAATAGATACGGAAATAATTGCCCCCAGATTGAACTCTGGTTTAAACGGCAGAAAATGCGGCAGAGAAACCACTCCTCCTGACATAATTCCCGACAGATCTACCATTCCCATAATCAATGCAACAATATATCCAACAATCAATCCTGCCAAAACAGAGAGCTGTTTCCAATATCCTTTCGCCAGGATATTAAATACGATACAAGTGAGCAAAGTAATCATTCCCAGCAGAAGATTCTGTGCAGAACCAAAGTCTTCTGTATAACCACCTCCAAACGAACGGGCACCTACCGTAAACAAAGAATATCCTATAGCCGTTACTACAGAAGCCGCAACTACTGGGGTAATAATACGCTTCCAATATTTTGCAAGCAAGCCCAATGTGCCTTCAAAAATACCCCCTACGATCACAGCGCCTATCATGGTCTCATATCCATACGTACTCCCTACATAAGTTAAAATCGTTACGAATGTAAAACTGACTCCCATCACAATTGGAAGTCTTGCCCCCACTCTCCAAACAGGATACAGCTGAATCAATGTTGCAATCCCGGCAATAAACATGGCATTTTGCAATAAAATTGCCAGTTGACTCTGATCCAGCCCTGACGCCGCTCCTATAATTGTAATAGGGGTCAGATTCGATACAAACATTGCCAGCACATGCTGCAGTCCAAATGGAATTGCCCTCCCCAAAGGCACCCTTCCATCCAGCTTGTAAATATTTTGCATATTTACATCCTTTGTCTTTTCCATATGCATACCTCTCTTTCTTTGTATATGTATACGCGCTATATTTGCTTTTATTATAGCTTCCAAGCATCTATCTTGCAAACAAAATCTGACCTCATTTTGACAACCTGTAGCCCATTTTTATCCACAGTCGCACACCGATTTTCTTTCTTTTTTCACCATATCTTAATTTTTCGACACTTCCTGATATCATGTCTGAAATCCATATACTGCAGCTCCTGTAATTTTGGACAATAAAAAAACAAGCACCTCTGCTTGTCTAACAATGAGCGTGCGGGGATTCGAACCCCGGACAACTTGATTAAAAGTCAAGTGCTCTACCAACTGAGCTACACGCCCTTATTTTATTTTTATCCGTTACCTTGGCAACGAAAATGCCCAGAGCCGGAATCGAACCAGCGACACGAGGATTTTCAGTCCTCTGCTCTACCAACTGAGCTATCTGGGCATAAGACTTAAAAAGTCTAAATTGCGGGGGCAGGATTTGAACCTACGACCTTCGGGTTATGAGCCCGACGAGCTTCCAGACTGCTCCACCCCGCGATATTAAATTCTTCTCATAAGAGAAAAGCCGATGATCGGACTCGAACCGATAACCTGCTGATTACAAATCAGCTGCTC
>Snoopy_p1__coassemble_598_pt1 | contig 19844 bp, 17 predicted proteins | sample Snoopy_p1__metabat2_high_PE_024 | metagenome-assembled genome bin Snoopy_p1
AAGTACTGAGGTCTGAGACACCGGTTCTGGTAGAATTCTTTGCCGTATGGTGCGGGAAATGTGCGATGATGGAAGACATCGTGGATGAAATTGCAGAAGAGTACGATGGACGTGCGAAGGTCTGCCAGATTGAAATTGAAGAATCAGCAGTTTTAGCAGCGGAATACGAAGTAAATGTGGTTCCGACATTTGTAGTATTTCGTGAAGGAAAACCGGTGAATTATGCCAGTGGAGTACTTGGAAAAGAAGTTTTGATAGAGATGTTGGAAGGGTGAAAGTGAATAGTAACAGTTCAGTTTTGTGAATATTTACGGGCACACCGATTAAAATATATCAGGTGTGCCTGTAAATAACATTTCTATAAACCTACTGCAATTAGTCAAAGGTTAATTGGAAAGTATTTTAGGAAATAAAGAAGAAATTGCTTTTGCTCAAAGTTACTTTGCAGTTCAAACAAGAAAACAAGAACTTATTGAGGAACGAATTTCTTTAATAGAAAGAACACAGGCAAGAGGAAGATTAAGAGAATCAGAAAAGATAGCAGACCACTTGCACATTTTCTTCCTACACTTACCATTGCGGTAAAGAATTTGGTAACTGAGATGATTAACTACAGTAACGAATAGTTTTTTAGTGTATTAACTTCCGATAATTTTTTGTTATTTGAAAGTTGAACAAGATAAATTTAAGGAGAGTAAGACCAGTTTTTTCCCTTTTGCCTATAGAAAGTCTGAACTGTTATGGAAAATTAGAAAAAATTAAAAAAATACTTGCTTTTTGGAAAGAAATCATATATAATAATTCTTGCGTTACAGATTAGGTAACATCATAGAGATGCGCGATTAGCTCAGTTGGTAGAGCACCTGACTCTTAATCAGGGTGTCCAGGGTTCGAACCCCTGATCGCGCACTTTAAATCACTGTTTTTGCAGACCAGAAGCTGCGGGGATGGTGGTTTTTTTGTTGCAAAAAGTTCGACTTTACGCAGTTTGTGAGACTTGTTCAATGATTCAGGGGGATGCCGTAAGGATAGTCATCATCACCGAGTATTGACAACACACCTCTTGTTTCTGATTTTAAGACAGCAATACACTTTTTGTCTGAGAGTTGTTGCTGAAATCTTCTCATTTTTCTAAACATAATTACCTCGTTATAAAAATTACAATATCGTTTCATTTCACTCAATAACCGGATATGATCAATTTTTATCCGGCTGTTGCCCATCGTGTGCTTTCCACTGGCATTCCATTAATTCCATGTCACGAAAAACTGCCTTGAAAGATGAATTTTCCGGTGAACAAGCATAAATGCCAAATTGAATTTTTCCCTTGCCCTCATGCAAATGACACACCCGCATTTGCTCAAAATGAATTCCATCATTAGAACATTCGATACAATAGTCCTCCTCACGTCTGCTTAAACGATACCACATAGATTTTACAGAGGCATCAATGACCGTTGTTGCCCAGTCCGAATAGCCATGATTGGTTACCACACTTCCTAAATGCTGAAACTTCTCATTTTCATATTCAACTGATGCTTTTAGCCAATTTTCACTATCAAGATAAAGGACAATGCCACACTGATCAAATCGTTGATTACTGTCCTTAAATTCTGTTTTTACAACAAAACTAAAGTATTTTTCTTCTGTTTCCATTTGATAAACAGGTGCATTGTCATTTCGAAAATGATAATAGGTTCTTTGCCACAAATCTGTTCGGGGTTTCGTAATTATTTCTATTTTGTCGTTTTCAATCTTAAAAGAGTTTGGCTCCCTTGTCGATTTAAAATTTTTTAAATCCATAATATTTATTTCCTCTGCAAATTCAAAATTTCCTTAAATTAACGATATCACAAAAAAGAAAAATAAACCATATAAACAGTGTATATAAAAAGAGACCTTTTGCATACACGCACAGAAGATTAGCGAGAAGGGGGGAGAACAATCCCCTTGATATCTTTGAGAAAACATGGGATGAAGAAATCTGTCAGTTATTTGGACTGGACGCACAGGATCTTGCGGAGGTGTGTGATTCAGACAGTTGCTTTGGAGGGAAATATCAATTATACAGGAGCAGTGATCTCATGGCTGAAAGATGATATGGAGCTGCTTATGCAGCCGGAAGAGGACTGGGGCTGTATGGAGATGAAGTGTTTACGCGTCTGAAACGTCAGGAATATGCGCCGAAGATGTGTGAAGACATAAGAACTCGAAAGTACAATGGATGGAAAGATGCGGTAAACAGAGTCTTAAAATAAATACGAGGCGTTGGAAGGGATACCGAGGTATCCCTTCTGTGTCATTTTAACATTGATAATCGTAGATAAAGAAGTGCATCGTTGCCTGTTGTCCTTTAATTTGGAATGTGTGCTCTTTTTCGGAGCGTCGTTTCATTCCTTGATGTTCATAAAAACCATAATTGCAACTTGTGTCTGTAAATAGATAAAATTCTTTCAGGTGTTCTTGTTTCATATATTCTAAAGCTGCCTGAAAAAGCATTTTTCCAATTCCTTTGCCTCTGCATGAAGAGCTGACGGCAAATAGTGAAAGTTCTGCAGGATAAATTTTGTTGATTTCATTTAACAATTGTTTATCGATTCCGTTGACACTGCCAAAGATTTTTGAAACAGCTCTGCCTTCTTTTGAACTGTACAACGATAAGATTGATTGAATCTGTAACAGTCTGTCTGAAAAGGAACATTTATGTTTTTTGATGTGATTTACCAGTATAATGCCTACAACATTTCCATCAAGCACAGCGACTTTTGAAAATGTATAATTTGTCAGACAGCTGCTTAAAAATACCTTCGCTAATTTGCCTGCTGTTTTTGGGCTGCTCAGATCATCATAATGCCATGTTTCTCTGATGATGGTTTCCAACGGTTCAAAATCTTGTTTTTGATACTCTCTGAAAGTGATTTGCATAGTTATTCTCCTTTAATTTTTGATAAAATGTATGGTTCCGTTATCGTTTAACTTCTTGAAAAATGAAATTCCAACAGGAAAACCAAAAAGTCCCCATATTCCAAAAAGCTTGAGACCGACGAGCATGCTGGCAAGTGTTAAAACAGGGTGCAGGCCCATTTGTTTTCCGATGAGTTTAGGTTCTACAATATTTCGGATAATTGTGATTGCAATATATAAGATAAGAATGCCAATTGCCAAAACATAGTTTCCGGTGATGAAGTTGATAATCGCCCACGGGATTAAAATTGTACCGGTTCCCAAGATTGGAAGGATATCTAAAATCGCAATCAACATGGCCAGCAAACCGGCGTATGGAATTTTCAATAATAAAAATCCGATCAATAATTCCACAAAGGTGAGACATAAAATGGCAGCATACGATAAAATAAATTTGGGCAGTGTATGAATGAAATAGATTTTTGCTTCGGAAACCAAGTTCTTTTTTGTTTCCGGGATTTGTTTTTTACAAAAATTGACAATGTTATGAAAATCCAGGGTAACAAAGAACATAGCAATAATTGTAATTACAGTTTGCATAAATAATGTCGGTATAATGGAAATGATATTCGCAAGTGAGGATAGAATTCCGTTGGAGAAATGGCTGACTGCCTGATAAATACTATCCAATGCAACTGTGGTATTCGCTTCCAAAATATCCAATAAGGATAAGTCCATGTTGTGAAAAAGTACATCCAGTTTTTCAAATACCTGTTCAATGAGTGGGATGATAAAACTGGTAAATAAATTTGGCAAAAATACAAATACATTTTCAACCAGATTTAAGATAAAAGAACAAAAATAACTGACTACTATGCTTGAACCAAACAGAAAGAGCAGCAGAGAGAGAATCGCTGCTATTTTTCTACTCATTTTTGTTTTCTGTGAAATGTAAAGAATCGGTTTATCTAATATACTTGCGACAATAAAGGCAATGATAAATGGAACTAAAACAGGCAATACATATTTTCCCAATAAGAAGGTAGATCCAATCAGAATTGCCCAGTATAGAAATTGAATGATAAATTTTTTTTGTTTGTCTGTGGTTGATATTTTTTCCAATATAAATGTCTCCTGAAATTTCTGTTTATTTTTTGATTCGTTTTGTATTATAATCTTTACAGTAGCTGTAAAGTCAATGGGAGAAATAGAGAAAATGAAAAGAAAGAATGAATGTAAGCATCTGACAACTGCCCAATTTGCTCAGATACATGAAGTAAATAAAAGAACTTTGCATTATTATGATGAGATTGGACTTTTTAGCCCACGCACAAAAGGAAAAAACGGGTATCGATATTATGATATTTCACAAAGCATTGATTTTGAATATATTCGTATGTTAAAAGAATTGAATATGAGCATTGAAGAAATAGAAAAATATCGAAAAAATCCTACATCAGATAAATTTTTAAAAATTGCAGTTGTGAAAGAAAAAGAACTTGAGAAGGAAATTCAAAGGCTGAAAAATATGAAAACAATCATGAAGAAAAAGAGAGAGCAAATTATGTTTTGTGAAATGCTTCAGGAGCAGGAAATCCGAATAGAAGAATGCAAATCCGAAAGAATTTTAGTCTATCCGTATGATTTTTCGGAAAACGATATTTCTCAAATTTTTTCCCATTTGAAAGAGATGTGGGGGATTGAACAAATACGAATGGGAATCGGAAGTTTTATTTCGCTTGATCATGTACGTAAGATGGAGTTTGGAAAATATGAAGGGATTTTTACGGTGGCACTGAACAGACAATCAGTTTCTGACAGTCTGATCAAACCGGAAGGAAAATATTTGTGTGGGTATCAAAGGGGAACCTGGGATCGCCTGCCGGGTATGTATCAAAAAATGTTGGATTACGCTCAAAAAAACGGGTTAAAGCTTACCGGATATGCTTATGAGGTTGGGCTCAATGACTTTGCAATCTCGGACGCAAACGATTATATGACAAAAATCATGATTAAAATAGAAGAAAATGCTTGATCTTACAGTTTGCGTCTTGTTTCTGATTTTTTATTCTGGTATCATAAAACAATCCGGGAATTTAGTGGATTACAGGAGTGAAGTGTATGGAAAAAGATATGACCACAGGGAGCCCAACGAAGATGATTCTTGGTTTTACGGTTCCTCTTTTTATCGGGAATGTATTTCAGCAATTATACAATATGGCAGACACGATCATTGTCGGGAAATTTGTTGGAGCAAATGCACTGGCAGCAGTAGGATCCACAGGGACGATCATGTTTTTGATCATTGGATTTCTGCAGGGGATGACGGCTGGTTTTACTGTGCCTACGGCGCAGAAATTTGGAGCAGGTGATATGAAATCCGTGAGAAAAACAGTTGGTTCTGCTGCAATTTTGTCGTTCATCGTATCAGCGATCATGACGGTGATCAGTATGTGCGGAATGAAATGGCTTTTGCATTTTATGAATACGCCGGATAATATTTTTGATGACGCATATCGGTACATTATGGTCATTTGTGCGGGAATTTTTGCACAGGTATTATATAACCTGCTGGCCAGCATCCTGCGAGCTCTGGGAAACAGTAAGACACCACTTTACTTTTTGATTCTTGCCGCAGTGTTAAATATTGTGCTGGATCTGGTGTTTATTATTGTATTTCACATGGGAGTAGCCGGAGCCGCTTATGCAACGGTGATTTCGCAGGGGATTTCAGGAGCGTTGTGTCTGGTTTATATTGTTCGGCGAGTGCCGCTTTTGAAGCTTACAAAAGATGATTGGAAGTTGGATGCAACGCTGGTGAAGATTCAGTTTGGAATTGGATTTCCGATGGCATTTCAGTATTCCATTACAGCGGTTGGCGCAATGATGATGCAGTCTGCTTTGAATATTCTGGGATCTGTGGCGATTGCAGGATTTACAGCGGCCAGCAAGATCGAACAGCTGGTGACACAGGCATATGTGGCGTTGGGTACCACGATGGCGACGTATTGTGCACAGAATATGGGGGCAGGAAAGATTTTCAGAATCCGACAGGGATTTCGAAGTGCAACATGGATGGGATTTGCATATGCAGTTGTGACAGGAGTATTTGTAATGTTTGTAGGGAAATATCTGACCCCATTGTTTCTGTCAGAAAATCTGAGTCAGATTATGGATTATGTAGATATCTATCTAAAGTGTGTGGGACTGTTCTTTATTCCACTGACATTGGTCAATGTGTACCGAAATGGAATACAGGGAATGGGATTTGGAGTGCTGCCAATGATGGCAGGTGTTGCAGAGTTGATTGGAAGAGGTGTGGTTGCGATTAAGGCTGCACAGTATAAGAGTTATGTGGGAGTCTGCATGGCAAGTCCGGCAGCGTGGGTGCTGGCAGGAGGATTGTTGCTTGCAATGTATTTTCTTATTATGAAAAAATATTCAGGGGATTTTGTAAGTCAGGAATGACTTGCGGGATCTCTTGTGTTTTTTTATAGATTAACGAATATGAAAAAACCTCAGAAACATCCATTTCTGAGGTTCTCTTAGAGGCGCAGACCGGATTTGAACCGGTGAATCAGGGTGTTGCAGACCCACGCCTTACCACTTGGCTACTGCGCCTTATTTGATTGATAGTCCGAAGACTAATGACTCCAACGGGAATCGAACCCGTGTTACCGCCGTGAAAGGGCGATGTCTTAACCGCTTGACCATGGAGCCTTGCTGTATCACTGCTTCAGTGATGACCGAGTTATATATTAGCATAGCTCCATGAAAATTGCAAGCCCTTTTTTGAAAAAAGTTTTTATTTTTTTGAGATTTTTTGAAATAGGTGTAATCAGCAACAAAATAAGCTGTACAAGAGGTATGTCCATTGGCTTTGTACTATTATTCTATGCGGGAATTTTCTAAATATGACATTTGATAAAAAGCAACCAGAAGATCTGTCATCTGTCCGTAGCTTTGAACGCCCTGCTTTTGTCCATTTGCTTTGAGATAGGTATCGTTCATCATATTTGCAACTTCTGCAACACGTCCGTCATATTGAGCCCAGAAAGCATCGTCTGCGCGAAGATCCGGTTCAGCAGCCGGAGTCAGAGTTGTTCTTATTTTCTGCCAGATAGTGGGATCTGCGCGATAGAGAGCACCCATGGCATACTCCCAGGCAGATAAAGTCCCACTGTACTGGAATTCTGCAAGAGAGGATTCTCTGCAGGCCAAAAAGGAAACGAAATTTGCTTCCTCTTCCTGCATAAAGCCGCGTAGATGGGATAATTCGTGGCACATGGTAAAAGGCAGATCATAGGAAGGCATATCCTGATTGTAATTGGCTTCGATCGTAAATGGTGCATAAATCCCCATCAATTTTTGATAAGACAGGATTTGTGAGACCAGTACCGGTTTAGGAGAGGGATAGTATCCTTGAAGGTCAGGATATATTTTTCCCAATGTCTGCATGGCTTTGACCGATTCTTTTTGGGCGTTACTGGTCAGGAGCAGTTCTCCGTTTTCTGTTCGCTGCACCCGGGGGCTCAGACAATTGACTTCTTCAGTCAGCCATCTGCAGGTTTCGGCTAATTCCTGTACAGAATAAGGGAGGATGGTAAAGCCTCCTGTCTGGGAAAAAGAGTCTTTGTGATAATTGATGCCGCAATTTGTCACAAAGAGAAACAGCAGGATGCACCCGCCTAAAAACAGTCCTGCGAACCATTGTAAAATCTGTTGTTTTCCCTGTTTACAGGCAGAAGCAAGGGCATGGATTCCTGTTCCCAGGATCAGTAAAATCATAACATACAGGCACAGTTCCACGAAGGAAAAGGGCACCACACCAGATAGCCTGCCGATGACAGCGACCAGCTTCGTATAAATATGGGTGGAATACCACTGGGCGAATGTGGGATGGAGTCGGGCGGTAAGGGTTAAAATGCAGCTTACTGTCAGAAAAAGGATTCCGAAGAGTAGATATTTCGTTGTGTTGTTTACTTTTCTTTTGTGTTTCATGTTATCTGGAGGACTCCTGTGATAAGTGATTTTTTATATATAGTATAACATTTTCCGTCGAAATTGGTAATGGAAGATGAAACCAAGATTGCTATTACAACGCCATTTGCTTATACTAAGATGAAAGGCACGATCTATAGAGTCTGTGCATGACAACATACAGTTTGGAGGAAGAACAAATGGCAGAAAAAATGACAGTTGCAATTTTGGGACTTGGAAGCAGGGGACTGCAGGTATATGCACCCATTGTTGCACAAAACGGGGAAATAATGAAATTGACTGCAGTGGCAGATCTGATGGAAGATAAAGTAGAGGAAGCGAAGAAGAGATATCATCTGAAAGAAGAAAACTGCTTTCACAGTGCAGAGGAATTGCTTGCCGCAGATCGTCTGGCAGATGTGATGTTTATCTGTACGCAGGATAGGGATCACGTGAAGCATGCAGTTGCAGCGATCCAGAAAGGGTATCATCTTCTTTTGGAAAAACCTGTTTCACCAGATGAAGAAGAATGCTGTTTATTATTGGAGACTGCGAGAAAGTATGAAAGAAAAGTCTGTGTTTGCCATGTGCTGCGCTACACCCCATTTTACAGTAAGATCAAGGAAATGCTGCTGGATGGCGCAGTGGGAAACGTGATGAACATTCAGGCAAGAGAAGATGTGGGATTTTTTCATCAGGCGCACTCGTTTGTCCGCGGAAACTGGAGAGATTCGAAAGAAACCAGTCCGATGATCCTGGCAAAATGTTGCCATGATATGGATCTTCTGGTGTGGCTGTCGGATTCCGGATGCAGCAGAGTTTCTTCCTTTGGAGAATTGTCGTGGTTCAAGCCGGAGAATGCACCGGAAGGGGCTTCGAAACGCTGTCTGGATGGATGTGCAGCGAAAGAACATTGTCCATATGATGCGGAAAAGATTTACATTACCGATCCTAAAACCGGAGTTCGAAGCGGCGCAGGATGGCCGGTCAATACATTTGTGATCCACCCGGAAGAAAATGCAGTGAGAGAAGCATTGAAAGAGGGACCATATGGCAGATGTGTATACCACTGTGACAATGACGTGGTGGATCATCAGGTTGTAAATCTGCAGATGGAAAATGGAATTACGGTGACATTTTCGATGTGTGCATTCAGCGCTACATGCAACCGTACGATCAAGATTATGGGAACCATGGGACAGATTGAAGGAGATATGGGAAAAAACATGATCTACTATACTCCATTTGGAAAAGAGACAGAAGAGATTGATCTTACAAAGCTGACGGAAGATTTCAGCGGACATGGTGGCGGAGATGTGCGGATGATCGAGCAGTTTTGTGATTATATTGTAAACGGTAAAGTCAGTCCGTCCATTACAGATCTGGCAGTGTCTCTGGAGAGTCATTACATTGCGCTTGCGGCAGAGAAATCCAGACTGGAGCAGGGGAAAATGATCTCGCTAAAGTAGAGCTGTGTGGATAGGAAATATAGAATATTAAACAGTGTATAAAGACTTATATAATATTGAAATTCATGGGGCAGTTGTTTGATTTAGATGAGGTGTTACAACAATTGGATATTCGTTCCATTCATTTGCCGGTTGTTCCGGAGACAGAGCATCTGATTTGCAAAGAAAATATTCAAAAAATGAAAGATGGAGTATTTTTAATCAATACTGCCAGATGGAGCATCGTAAACGAAAAAGATGTAGTAGAGGCAATAAAAACAGGAAAAATCAGGGGATTTGGAACCGATGTGTTTGAAAAGGAACCGGTAGATGTTTCGGGGAAATTATTCCAGTTTCCAAATTATATTGCTACACCACATGTAGCAGCAGAGACTTATGAGAATTGTGAAGCAACATCAATTGTAACTGCAAAAGAATTGTTGGCAGTGTTTGAAGGTAAAGAACCAGAGCATAGGTTAGTGTGATGCTTTTGTAGATATCGGAGAAAGTACGTAAAATAATACAAAAACACGGGCGGATATCAATCGCTGATATCCACCCGCTGCTGTTTTACGCAAAAAATTCTTTCGCTGCTTTCACCAGATATTCTGTATCCTTCACTCCTGCAGTCTCATAAGGAGAATGCATGGCAAGCTGTGGAAGACCGATATCTACAGTGTTGAGCGCTACCTGTGTATTGGAGATATTGCCAAGAGTAGAGCCGCCCGGCATATCGGAACGGTTGGTAAAGGTCTGATATGGTACATCCGCCTGTTTACAGATATCTTTGAACATGGCAGCGGAAATGCCGTCTGTACAGTATTTCTGGTTGGCATTGTATTTGATCACGATTCCTTCATTCAAATATGGACGGTTGACAGGATCAGCCTTGTCTGTATGGTTCGGATGAACAGCATGGGCATTGTCCGCAGAAATCATATAGCTTTTGGACAGCGCGATGAAGTAATCCTGTGTATCCATTCCAAACACGGTACAGATGCGGTATAAGGTATCCCGAAGGAAGGTAGAAGCAGCCCCCTGTTTGGTTGTGCTTCCGACTTCTTCATTATCCAGAACACAATGAACAGCAACGGCTTCTTTTCTTTCGGCGTTCAAAAGGCCATAAAGAGAAGCGCAGGAACACTGCAGATCATCCAGGCGAGGTGCGGAAAGAAATTCTTCATTTGCTCCCCAGAGGGTTCCTTCCTGGCGATTATAGAGGAAGAGATCGTGGCTTAAAATGTCTTCTTTTTTCACATCTGCATATTTTGCAATGGTATCTAAAAATGTGTCTTTGGCAGAAATATCTCCATACAACGGAAGCAGGTCTTTCTGTGCGTTGTAGGAATATCCGCTGTTGGCATCCCGGTTCATGTGAATGGCGAGATTCGGGATCAGAAGGAGATCCCGGTCTGCATCAATCAGTTTGGCACGGTAGGAGCCGTTTTCTTTGACGATCACGCGTCCTGCAACGGAGAGCGGGCGGTCGAACCAGGGAGCGCAGAGCATTCCGCCATAGCGCTCTACATTCAATTTGATATAATGATCTTCTACGGCCATTTCTGGATTTTCTTTGATCTTAAAAGCCGGAGAATCACTGTGGCTTGCAATGATGCGGAAACCGTTTTGCAGAAGCGTGGTTTCCGGGATGGAAAAGGCAATGATGGACGATCCGTTTCTTGTAACGAAATAATCGCATCCGGCTTTCAAATCCCAGGTCTGGTCTTCTGTCAGCTCTGTAAAACCATGGGTAATCAGAATGTCTTTGGTCGTCTGCACTGCATGGAAACAGCTGGGACTTTTTTTGATAAATTCCAGTAAATCTGTAGTAATTCTATTTGACATCGTAATTCCTCCTTATATACGTTCATAATCAGACTCTATTTTAGCACGGCCAGACAGCGTTGAAAAGAGCCGGAGATTCTGTTACCATAAGGAAGAAAACAGGGTTCGTAAATAACAAAAAATGAGGTGATAGAAATGCGGATTTTAGTAGCGGAGGATGAGAAAGATCTGAACCGTCTGCTGAGCACAAGATTAAAGGCCGAGCATTATAGTGTGGATTCCTGCTTTGACGGACAGGAAGCATTGGACTATCTGGCGGGGGCGCCTTACGATGCGGTGATTTTAGATATTATGATGCCAATCTTGGACGGACTGAGTGTATTAAAGAAGATCAGACAGAGCGGAAGTCAGGTTCCGGTATTACTTTTGACAGCAAAAGACAGTGTAGAAGACCGGGTCTGTGGTCTGGATGCAGGAGCCAACGATTATCTTGTAAAGCCATTTGCATTTGAAGAACTTCTGGCGCGGATCCGGGTGCTGCTTCGAAAACCACAGGAAGTTCCGCAGACGGTTTGCAGGCTGGCAGATTTGGAGGTGCATTTGGACACCCACCAGGTACTTCGTGCAGGACGCGAGATCAAATTGTCCGGAAAAGAGTTTGCCCTGCTTCGCTATATGATCCAAAACACCGGGATCGTGCTTTCCAGAGAACGTCTGGAACAGCATTTATGGAATTATGATTACGCAGGTGCATCCAACGTGATCGATGTGTATATCCGATATCTGCGCAAAAAGATCGATGAAGGAGCGCAGATCAAACTGATCCACACAGTCAGGGGCGCAGGATATGTAATGAGGGAAGAGCCATGAGACGATGTTCTTTAAAAGTGAAGCTGACGGCGATGTACTCCTTTTTTATGGTGCTTGTGACGTGCATCTGTCTGGCAATTCTTTTTTCTTTGAGCGGCAAAGAAATCTTGACATCTGCGCAGATCAATCTGAAAGAGCGGGTGCATGAGAGTGCGGATGAAATCGAACTGGAAGACGGAGAATTTGAGATTGATTCTGATTTTTATTCGCTGGGACACAATGTTTATCTGGCGTTGTATGATTCAGAAGGGACATTTTTATATGGAAAGGTGCCGCCGGGATTTCAAAAAGCGCCGGAATTTCAGGATGGAACGATACAGAAAGTAAATGGAAAGCAAGAACAGTGGTACGTGTATGATGTACAATATGAGATGGAAAACCAGCAGGAGTTTTACGTCCGGGGTGTGATTTCTGTTACGGAAGAACAGAAGGAATTTTTACTTGCGCTTCGGATTGCGGCGATTTTGCTGCCGATGATCGTGATTTTGACTGCATTTGTCGGATATCGGATGATACGGCGAACTCTGTTTCCAGTGCGGCAGATGACAGAAACTGTGCAGAAGATCCAGAAGGACGGAGATGTAAGCCGCAGGATTGGAGTCAGCCAGGATGCCGGAAAAGATGAGTTTTATCATCTGGCAGGTACATTTGACGGAATGCTGGAAAGTCTGGAGAAGGCATTTGTCAGAGAACGGCAGTTTACCTCGGATGTCTCTCATGAACTGAGGACGCCAGTCAGTGTGATTCTGGCACAATGCGAATCCTCGTTAAACCGTTCAGATCTGACAGATGGACAGAGAGAAGAATTGCTTCTGATCCAAAAGAAAGCAAGAGAGATGTCACAGATGATTTCACAGCTTTTGTTGTTGTCCAGGGCAGATCAGGGACGGCAGCAGTTAAATCGCGAAGAACTGGATATCAGTGAGCTGACAGAGATGGTTGTGGAAGAACAGAAGATGCTGGCACAAAAGAGAGGCATTCAAATTCATACAGAAATTGAAGAACATCTTATCGGGTATCTGGATGAATCTTTTTATATCCGTATGCTGGATAATTTAATCTCTAACGCCATCTATTATGGAAAAGATGGCGGAAATATAAAAGTGACACTGCAAAAGACAAGAGAAGGAGTCAAAGGAACAGTAGAGGATGACGGGATCGGGATCAGCCAGGAAGCGCAGAGCCATATCTGGGAACGGTTTTACCGGGTGGATGCTTCAAGGGCAGGAAACGAAGAAGGATCCCATTCAGGTCTGGGACTTTCCATGGTGAAGTGGATTGCACAGGCACATGGCGGAGACGTCTGGGTAGAAAGTGAGTTGGGAAGAGGAAGTAGTTTTAGTTTTGTGTTAAAGACGGGAGAAGAGTTTTCTGAAAAAATAAAGTAAATATCTGTTTCGGGGAGTTTTATTCCCCAATGTGATCTCATCAGTGTTGGTCATTCTGTCCAACGCTGATGAGAATCACACAAGTTCCATTGAGAAAACTGTTCGTCTAAAAAATACCCTGTAAAATAAATCTCAAGAATATTCCCCCAAATGTGGACAACTCCGGCATGTAAGAGCAATCCTGTGAAAAACCGACTTTTTTTGAAAAAGTGGTGGAATCACGTACTTAGGGCTAGCCGCCGCGTTAGTGACTTGGTATAATGGCTTTATAGAATTCCTCTGTATATGGAGGAAGCAAATGCGAAAAAAACAACGTTTAAAGGAACTTACGATCAAAGACAATTTTATGTTTGGCGCGGTTATGATCAATGAGGATAACTGCAAGGGGCTTCTGGAAAGAGTTCTGGAGATTCCGATTGAGAGAGTGGATGTGAGCAAAGAAAAGAGTATGGTGTATCATCCGGAGTATAAGGGCGTTCGCCTTGATGTATATGCAAAAGATGAAAAGCATACACGCTATAATGTAGAAATGCAGGTAGAGAAAAAGCCTGCACTTGGGAAGCGGAGCCGTTATTATCAGAGTCAGATGGATATGGAAATGCTGTTGGCGGGAGAAGATTACAAGGAACTTCCCAATACATATGTCATTTTTATTTGTGATTTTGATCCATTTGGAGAAGGAAAGTATCGCTATACGTTTCAGTCGATGTGCAAAGAATCTGAAAATGCGGATCTGAAAGACGGGCGGACAATCCTGTTCTTAAATACTCATGGAAAGAATGAATGTGAAGTTCCGAAAGAATTGGTGACCTTATTACAGTATATGAAAGAGGACCTTGAAGGAAGCGAAAAAGAATTTCATGATTCATATGTCGGACAACTACAGAAATTCATCCGTGACATCAAGGGAAATCGGGAGATGGAGGAACGCTTTATGATTTTTGAAGAAATGTTGAAAGAAGAACATACAGCCGGACGTGAGGAAGGACGCGCGGAAGGATGTGAGGCAGTAAAAGCGTTACTACTTTTATTTCTGCAAAATCTGGGAACGGTTTCAAAAACATTGTTGGAGAAGATTCAAGAGGAGCAGGATTTAGAAATGTTGCAAGCATGGACGCAGATTGCATTTCAATCCAAATCGGTGGAAGAGTTTTCTGAAAAAATAAAGTAGATATCTGTTTCGGGGAGTTTTATTCCCCAATCTGATCTCATCAGAGTTGGTTATTCTGACCAACTCTGGTGATAATTACACAAGTCAATGCCATTTCAGGCAAATATTCAAAAAAATGCAGGGGAATTCTAAAGTTTTAATCTTTCTTTAATCTTTCTGGAATATATTATTTTTACAGACACAGAATAACAATATAGAAGTGCGGTTTCACAGAATAGAAAGAGAGGAATGACAATATGAGAAAGAAAAGATATTTTGCAGCAGCGGCAGTATGCGTCATGGCAATGAGCATGTTCACAGGATGTGCAGGAAATGACGGGAAGGATATCGGAAAAGATGCGGCGAAAACAGCAGCATTTTCTGATGCAGGAGTGACGGAAGAGGAAATCACACGGTTAAAAGTAAGCAAAGATTTTGATGATGGAAGAAATATCTATGAAGTTGATTTTACCGTTTCTTCTACCGGGGAGGAATATGATTATGAAGTTTCTGCAGAAGACGGCAGCATTCTGCAGGTTGATAAAGAAATGGGAAAGAGCAGCCTGAATCAGGCTAAAGGCCAGGAGCAGAACCAGACGGCTTCTGAAAATGTAGAGCAGCAGGAAAATCAGAATGCAGCCAATCAAAATCAGACACAAAGTCAAGGTACAGAAACTCAGGCAGGAGTTGCCGTATCCCAAGAAGAAGCCACAAAGATGGCGCTGGAGAGAGTATCAGGAGCTTCTGCACAGGATATCCGGATCCAGCTGGAATTTGACGATGGAATCCAGAAATACGAAGGGGACATCATTTATAATGGAAGAGAATATGAGTTTGAGATCGACGCCAATACAGGGACATTCCTGGAATGGAGCGAAGAGCGTGCCGATTAAAGACGGGATAAGACAAAAAGAGTCAGTTCCTTAAGGGAAGGAAATGGCTCTTTTTTCGTCTCTAAAATTGTTTTTTTCCGATCATCAGGTATGGCTCGAACAGAATAAAATAGTCCCGGTATTTGGTACAGACCCCATATTTTGCACGATAATCAGCAATGGCATCGCGAAGCTGTTCTTCCAGAAAATCAGGAATCAACGACAGAGGATTTTCTATTCTTTCTTTAGAGACGGCTATGCCTGGAGCTGCAAATCAGCTGTTCCGATTCGAAGAGGTGTCACCGGGAAATGGATATGCGATCATCTGTAAAGATGGAAATCTGTCTCTGGATGTGATGGACTATTCGTATGCAAAAGGAGCAGACATTATTTTTACAGCCCATCAGTCCAACAGTCAGGTAAACAAATGGTGGATCCTGGAAGAGTGCAGCGAACGCATGGAATCGTCCATGACATATACATCGGATTATAAGCAGCCGAAGACGATCACAGATTCCAGGGGAAATACCGTGCATTATGAATATGATGACAAGAACCGTCTTCTGACGAAGCTGACAGATGCAAAAGGAAATGCCACTTCCTATGCATACGATGCCAACACGGATAAGATGACAGAAGTTGCGAGAATGGTGGATGGAAAAGAAGTGAAAGTTTCTTACACCTATGAAAACGAAAAAGTGACATCCATCGGTCACAATGGATTTACGTATGATTATGCGTATGATCCGTTTGGAAATCTGGAATCCGTGTCGGTTGGAGGAAGAGAACTGGAGCGCACCACGCTTCGAAGCCGGAACGGTCTTGCGGACAGAATTACCTATGCGACAGGGGAAGCCATTCGAAATGAATACAATCCGGAAGAACAGCTTGCGGCACAGTATCTGATCACCGCAGACGGCAGAGAAGAAAAACTGTTTGAAAATACGTATGACAGCTGTGGAAAAATTGCAAGGCACAAAGATCTTTGCAGTGGAGTGACCAGCACATACCAGTATGACCTGATCGGAAGAATGGTAGGAACAGACCGTTCTGACGGAATGAAACTTCGCAAAGTGTATGATGAGAAAAATCGTGTCAAAGGATATACGTATCAGAAAGATCGAGTTGGGCATGAGGTGGAATTCCTTTACGGGGATGTGGAAAAACAGCAGAAACCGGGGCTTGGATATGGAATCAAGATCAACGGTGCCCAGAAGATTGCTTATGAATATGATGCCCTTGGACGTGTGATCCGTACTCACAATCACTTCTCTGATACGAACACATCAACTCAGGAGTATACATACGTCTCAGGCAAAGAGACAGGAGTGACCACAAATCTGGTTGCATCTGTCCGGGAAGGAAACCGTGCAGAATCCTACACCTATGATGCCTGTGGAAATGTGGAAACAATGGTGGAGCGAAGCGCCGATGGCAGCGAAAGAAAAATCCGCTACTACGATGATGCACTGAATCAGCTGGTACGAGAAGACAATCAGAAGCAGAATAAGACAATCTGTTACACCTATGATGTGGGTGGAAATATGGTCAGCCGGAAAGAATATGATTATACGGACAGTTCGATCATCACGGGAACGTTATGGAAAATAGATACGTTTACCTATCAGATCAACGGTTGGAGAGATCAGCTTCGTTTTTATAATGGACAGGAGATGATCTATGATGTGATGGGAAATCCGATCCAGTATCGGGGAATGCAGATGGAATGGGAACAAGGACATCAGCTGAAGCACATCACAGGCGCTGGACTGGATATGTACTGTAGGTACAATGACAGCGGAAAGAGAATCCGAAAGACGGTCAATGGAGTTACGACAGACTTCTATCTGGATGGTTCGGCAATTTTGATGCAGACGTCCAGTGACGGCAGCAGGATCGATTTCTTCTATGATGACAAGGGTAATGTGTTTGCCATGAAGTATCAGAATGAGATGTATTTCTACCGCAAAAATCTTTTTGGGGATATTCTGGGAATTCTTGACAGTCACGGAACGGAACTTGTAAAATATGAATATAATTCCTGGGGAAAACTGCTGAATTTGACGGATTACAGTTCGAATGGACTGGGCAGAAAGAATCCATTCCGTTTCAAGGGATACTACTATGACGAAGAACTGGGAATGTACTATCTGAATAGTCGGTATTACGATCCGGAGACGGGAAGATTTGTCAGTGCGGATGATGTAAGCCTTATAGGAAAAGTGCCTAGCAAATTAACAGATAAGAACCTGTATGTATATTGTGATAATAATTCTATTATACGTATAGATAGCGAAGGAAAAGCATGGGAGTTAATTGCAGCTGGTGGAGGTGTAATAGGTAGTTCGGGAATAGGAGCTGCATTAGGAGCAGTTGGAGATGTACTTATAGCGGGAATCGGATCAATTACTCCTGTAGGATGGGGAATAATTGCAGCAACTGTTGTTGTAGGGGTAATTACCGTTGGCATCAAATATGCTAAAAAAAGTGTAAAAAGGAAAAGTAAACAGGAAGTTGATCCATATGCTAGAGAAGGACAAAAAAAGCAAGGAAGAGAAGTGAAAAATAAGGGAAGAAGATCAGGTAACTTTACATCAAGAAATAATCGTAGAGATAGTAAACCAGCAAAGCCTAAAAAACATACACCATCCAGAAAAGGACACACAAAATATTATCCTTATTAAGTAACGGAATATGAGCTTCATAACATCAAAACGGAGGAAATCGCATGTATCACATTTGGACAATAGAAAACTGGGAACAAAACATTGATTTAATGGAAGAAGGTCATCGGACAGGCTTCAGGCTTCGGTTTGATAGTGGTATAGATCCAGAGGTCCGACGGGCATGTAAAGAGTTTGCAGCATTTTTGAGAAAAGAATATTTCTTTCCCCTCAGAGTTGTTGTTTATATAAAAAATAAAAAGAAAATACGGGCAATGGATGGTGATCTGGTATATGGGACATTCTGGAGTATGGAAGATGACTATACAGTGGAACCGTATATCCGGGTTGCGGCAGGAGACTATTTGGATTTATGCGACAAATGGGGAAAGGACAGTGCATTGACGGCGATCTTGCTTACAATAGGGCATGAACTGACACACTATTTTCAGTGGATCAATGCATTGGAATTAACCCCGATTGGAATGGAGCGTCAGGCAACAAAGTATGCGAGATATGTGTTAGATGATTATGCAGAAACAAGGGAACATCCATAACCATTTTGATAGAAAAAGAATTTCGATTATTTATTACTTTAATTGATTCTTGAGAAAATCATATTTAATGAAGGAAAATAGAGAGTAAAAAGTAAACTGTCGATACACAGAGGAAACTGCCACTTCCGATGTATATCGGCAAGAGGGGGGATAAAAAATCTGTGATGGATCATTTTTATTATACGATGAAAATCTATATCGGAATCTATCCATCAGAAATCATTGGGCGTGAAATGCTGGAAATTGCAGATGAGATTTCTTCCATTTTAGGATGTACTTATGAAAAATTAGGATATTCATTATTGCATCCAGATTATGATTATAAGCAAATTGGAAAAAGTTTCCGTAATGGAAAAAAGGGGAGAACAAAATTTATAAATTTACAAATTCCTATGTTGTATTATGGCGAAGAAACAGATTCTTCGCCAACGATAGAATTTGAATGCCACATGAAAAATAAGGATATATTTCCGTATTTTTCAATTGAACTTGATTATACATTTCATAGTGATTATTTAATAGCTGAAGTAAATGTTAGAAGAGATTTATTAAAAACAGAGTTGTCATTGAAAGAATTTGAAAAAATTTTGATGGTGTTTGAAAACAGAAAATATAGGGTAAATTCTGCGTTTGTGCACTGTTACGGCGGAAATCATCGAAGATTTTTGATGTCAGGTATTTATAATGGATTGAATACGATAGAAGACGCGCGAATTGCAAATCATATAGGAAACTACAGGAATCATTGGAAGAATAAAATGGTAGGTGTATTTTATATGAATTGTGTTAGAAAAGAAGGGATGCCGGATTCAGTGTTCCATGCTATATGCAAGATTGTTGGAAAGAAAAATGCAATCCAGGAGAATAATCTGGTTCTGTTTAAGCTTCCACAATGTCCGATGTGGTATCGAATGAATCGCTATTTTCCCACATATAGCAGATGGATTGTGAAACATATTTTACAAAAAGAAAAAATATGCGAAAAAGATATGACATGGATAGCGGCGATATTAGATTTAATTTGATATACGAAGGGAAATTTTTATGAAACCATTTAAGTGGATGTTTGAAGAACAAAATGCAACAGAGATAGAGTATAAGGGCAAGCAAGTAAGTTCATTTTATCGATACGATAAAAAGGGGAAGTATCGATTAAAATTTACTTTTGTAAGTAGTGTCTGCTGAGCAAACTGAAAACACTTGATTTTACTGACTTTTGCCCCATTT
>Snoopy_p1__coassemble_663_pt1 | contig 18293 bp, 18 predicted proteins | sample Snoopy_p1__metabat2_high_PE_024 | metagenome-assembled genome bin Snoopy_p1
ACAGAAAAGTGGTGCTGGAACTAAGTTTCAACACCAACTTTGTCTACAGTCTGAAAGGCGGTTTATACCGCCTTTACATAAAATATGAAACAGGATTGCTGTTTGATTGCTCGTAAAATACGAATCCATCCGGTTTATGATGGGATTGGGTAAATTCGAACATGATTCCATCCGCATTAAACGAATAACTACTTACCACTGCGACACAGTTATAATTCCCCAAATCCATATACTCCTTATCCGTATCAGAAGGTGATTCTATTGTTAACATTCTCCTTGTAGACGATATCGTTTCATTTAATTCTTTATACATATACTCATATATTGATTTCGAAGCAATTTCAGAATTTAACCCTTTGACTATATCCTTTAAAAAATAGTTATGATCAATTATATATGCTTCTTCTTGGATTCTTCTTATACGTTGTATATAGTAAATTTTTTTTCCCAAGGGAAACGTTGTCTTTCTCGAAATCTTTTCATCAACGATCATTTCTGCAAAACATATAACTTGTGTATGATACTTGCTCTTATTCGCAGCTGATATTTGACTGTACGTCATTTGACCGCCTATAGCAAATTTTGCCTGTAAATTTTGTTTATATATTACAACAACTCCACGCCCGTTTACACTAACTACATATCCTTCTTGTGCTAACTGCGCAATTGCTCTCCTTACAGTATTTCTTGAACAATCATACTTCTTTATCAATATTGATTCAGAAGGTATCAACATCTGATATCTATATTCTTCATTTTCTATTCTCTTTTTTAAGTCTTCATATATCTTTATATATTTAATAGCCATAATACCATTTTATTACATTAAAATTATACTAAATACATACTATATCTGTTACAACAGTTTGTCAAGAAATAAAAATTCCTGATAATAATGCAATGCAAAATCTGCTGTAAATTCTCCCTCTGTTCCAAAACGAAAATCCATCGTACCGTCTCTCTCCTTTAGTTTCGGAATGTGATCAGACTTTTATATCGCCGCAGTTCTTTCTTTGCAAGGGCAAAATCCGGCATTCTCCACTCCCAGTTTGGTGAACCAACTGTTCCCGGCGTATTTAAATGTCCTTTTTTTCCCAGTCCTAAAATATCCGCCATCGGGATGATGGCATATTCCGCCCGACTTTTTAATGTATAGGCAAGAAGACGATCTTTGATACTTCCCTGTTTGATTCCCTGGCGCGCAAGGAATCTTCGTACTTTCCGCTTCGCAGCGCAGGTCAGATTCTGATACCATTCCATCAGCGTGTCATTGTCGTGTGTTCCTGTATATACGATCATATTTTCTACATCATGAAAACTGTCACATGCATATTTTCCTTTTGTTTCAATGGAAAACACAAGAACCTTCATTCCCTTCAAGTGATAGTGGTCTTTTAATTCCAATACCTCCGGACGCAAATCTCCAAGATCTTCTGCGACCAGATTAACCCCTGATATCTTCTCCTTAAGCGTATCGAGCACTTCATATCCCGGCGCTTCGATCCACTCTCCTTCGATTGCAGTCGGACAGCTTTCCGGAATTTTCCAGAAGGTATCAAATGCCCGAAAATGATCGATCCGGATGATATCAAACAATTTGCTGCTATATCCGATCCGGTCTACCCAGAACTGATACTTGTTTGCTTTTAAATACTCCCAGTTATAGATCGGATTTCCCCATCTCTGTCCGGTCGCGCTGAAATAATCCGGCGGAACTCCGGCAATAAAAATCGGTCTTCCATCGGTATCCAACAGGAAATTATCTTTTGCAGCCCACACATCCACGGAATCTACGCCCACATAAAACGGCACATCTCCCATGATCTGAATGTCATATTCATTTGCCTTTTCTTTGAGTTTCATCCACTGCGTGAAAAAGACATACTGCAAAAAGATCTGGTACTGCACTTCTGCTTCCAGCTCCGGCGCAAATTCTGTTCTTGTCTCCGGCCACATCTTATCTTCCTGCTTCCACTCGTTCCAGCACAGACCACCATTTGCCTTTTTCAGCGCACGAAATGCTCCATATTCATATACCCAGCTCTGATCTGCAAACTCCTGATAATCTTTTGTCTCACAACCACCACTTGTAAGAAATGCCTGAAATGCTTCTCTTAAATACGGCTCTTTGTGCAGACGCACAGCATCATAATCAATTTTCGTCGCATATTCTCGAAACCCTTCTAGGCTTTCTTGTAACAGACCTTCTTCATATAACGTATCCAGGCTGATATACAATTCATCTCCTGCACAGGAAGAATAGGGCTGATACGGGGAATTTCCGTAGCCCACTGGATTCAACGGCAGGATCTGCCAGATCCTCACACCATTTTCTTTTAACAAGGCCAGAAACCGATACGCTTCTGCCCCCATCTCCCCCACTCCCGTACGAGACGGGAGGGAAGATACAGGCATCAAAATTCCTGTTTTTCTCATATTGCTCTCTCCTTTGATGTTGCTGCATCTTACAGATGCCAAATATCTCTGTTATACTCTGCAATAGTTCTGTCAGAAGAGAAGAATCCGGCTTTTGCGATATTAACCAGCATCTTCTTCTCCCATGCTTTTTCATCTTCATAATCAGAAAGCATCTGTTCTTTTGTCTTGATATAATCCTTCACATCAAGAAGTGTCATAAACCAGTCTTTTCCAACGATTTCTTTGTACAGACGTCCTAAGTTTACCGGATCTCCGATGCGGATCAGATCTTTGCTGATGATAAAATCTACCAGCTCTTCTACCAATGGATCATTCTCATAGATGTCTTTGGAGCAGTATTCTCCTGTTTCATACAGCTTGATAATCTTTTCGGATTTTTCTCCGAAGATATAAATATTGTCATCTCCTACCAGCTGATGGATCTCTACGTTTGCTCCATCTTCCGTTCCAAGCGTCACAGCGCCGTTGAGCATGAATTTCATATTTCCGGTTCCAGATGCTTCTTTGGATGCCAGAGAGATCTGCTCAGAAATGTCACATGCTGGGATCAGTTTCTCTGCTTTTGTTACATTATAGTTTTCTACCATCACGATCTTCATGTACGGACTTACTTCCGAATCATTGTCGATGAGCTGCTGCAGACAGAGAATCAGATGAATGATGTCTTTTGCAATGGTATATGCAGGAGCCGCCTTTGCTCCGAAGATCATCGTGATCGGACGTTTCGGCAGATTTCCTTTTTTAATCTCTTTGTATTTGTAGATTGCATACAGTGCATTCATCTGCTGTCTCTTGTACTCATGGAGACGTTTGATCTGGATATCAAAGACTGAATTTTCGTCAATCTCCACATTCTGTGTCATTTTCAGATATTTCTTCAGTTCTGTTTTTGCTTCTTTTTTAATTGTTTTTAATTTTGAAAGAACGTTCTCATCATCCTGATATTCCAACAGTTTTTCCAGTTCTTCTGCATGCTCCATATAGCCCGGTCCGATCAGCTCTTTCAAATACTCTGCCAGATTGTGGTTGCAGTGCACCAGCCATCTACGGAAGGTGATTCCGTTTGTCTTGTTGTTGAACTTCTGCGGATAAATATCATAGAACGGTTTCAGCTCGGATTCTTTTAAAATCTCTGTGTGAAGCGCTGCCACACCGTTTACTGCATATCCGAAGTGGATATCAATGTGTGCCATGTGCACCCGATCCATCTCATCGATGATATACACTCTTGGATCGTGGAAGTCTCTTCTCACTCTCCGGTCCAGTTCCCGAATGATCGGCATCAGGTGAGGAACTACTTTTTCCAGGTAAGAGATCGGCCATTTTTCCAACGCTTCTGCCAGGATCGTATGGTTGGTATAGGCACAGGTCTTGCTCACCACATCCACAGCAGTGTCGATATTGAATCCTTTCTGCTCTGTAAGGATCCGGATCAGTTCCGGGATCACCATCGTCGGATGGGTATCGTTGATCTGAATGCACACATGCTCATGCAGGTGATACAGATTCACTCCACGCTCCTCAGCTTCTTTGAGGATCAGCTGTGCTGCATTGCTGACCATAAAATACTGCTGATAAATACGCAGAAGCTGTCCTGCTTCATCACTGTCATCCGGATAGAGGAACAGTGTCAGGTTTTTGTGAATATCCTGTTTGTCAAACTGGATTCCATTTCCAATGATGCTCTCATCTACACTGTCCAGATCAAACAGGTGTAGTTTGTTGCAGCCACTCTGATATCCCGGTACGTTAATGTCATACATGGTAGATTTCAGGGTAAAATCTTTAAATGGAACTTCAAAACTCACATCTGTTTTCGTCAGCCAGCTTTTTTCTGTGATCCATGGATTTTTCTCTTCCCATTGTTTGTTGTCAGCGAATTTCTGAAGGAATAATCCATCGTGGTAATTCAGCCCCACACCGTCTCCGTTGAGTCCCAGTGTTGCAATGGAATCCAGGAAACATGCTGCCAGACGTCCCAGTCCCCCATTTCCGAGAGAAGGCTCTAATTCTACATCTTCAATCTCTGTCAGATCGTGTCCATACTTTTTCAACACTTCTCTGACTTCCTCAAATACTCCCAGATTGATCAGGTTATTCGATAACAGTTTTCCAACCAGAAATTCTGCGGAAATATAGTACAGCTTTCTGTCTCCCTCATTGTACTTCATGCCTTCCATTTTTTCTTTGGACCACTGCAGAAGTGCTATGTAGATTTCTTCACTGGATGCCTCTTTGATTCCTTTATGGCAAGTTTTCTGTAACATCTGCTCTAATTCTTTTTCCATTGTCATTCTCCCTTCTGATTTCACATTTTATTTTTCTTTTTTCAATCTGTTCATAGACACGAAGCAATTCCCCAACACTCCATGCCTGTATCCGTGAACTCTAAGATACGCCAGTTCCCATTTTGTCATAACACCTTCATACCTTAGTTGAAACTACAGCTCTTCTTCCTCTAATATGCGTATCTCTTAAAAAGTATACAGCTTTTCAAAAACAGTTTCCACTATCTTCCTTTCTTTTTCCAGTTTCAACATTATAAATTGCATGAATTTTCTTCTGCATGCAAAATTGATCGTAAGAGGATCGACCAAAGAGATTCTCCCAAACAAAGAATCATAGAAAAAGTGCGCAGGCTCCCATTGCCCACGCACTTTTTTTATTCCTTATAATTCAATCCGTCCTGTTGTATCCTTATTAATCACGTAATATGCTGCGGATTCTTCTGGCTTCAGATAAAGTTTCACATCTTTCAGCTCGCCTACTTTATGTTTCAGCTCTTTTGTCCAGACTTCTTTCACTTTTTTCATCAGTTCTTTTTCAGAATACTCTTTTCCTGCAAACTGCAGATATAACTCACATTTTACTGGCGTTTTTGTTGCTGTTGTTTTTGCAGAAGTTTTTCTTGTTCTTGTCTTTTTCTCAACTTTTTCTTCTTCTGGTTTCGCCTCCTGTAACACCGCTGCTCTTGTCTCGATTGCTTTTGTCGTATCTTTCTTTGTCTCGATTGCTTTTGCCTTTCCTGCTTTTGTCTCGATTGCCTCAACTTTTGCAGGTTTTACTTCTTCTTTCTTTTCTGCTGCCTGTACTGTTGTCTTTTCTTCTGATGTCTGTACTGTTGTTTTTGCTGTTTCTTTCGATGCTGCTTTTTTTGCTGCCATTTTAATTCCCTCCTGATAAAACACGAAACGGATGTTATCCCCGTCCACTTTCCGCTCCTGTCGCAAACCACACGAACCAGAAATCTTGCTATATATCTCCCTGTTTTCACAGGTTCAGACAGTATTGTAACTCATTTTTCCAAAAACGTCAAAAAAATATCAAAATTCTACATTTTCTCCTGATAACCACGGAAAAATACGGACAATTTATCCAACGCCTGTAGCAAGATCTTCAGTTCTTTCTCCTCCAGATTTTCAATGACTGCATTGGTCATCTGCATATGAAAATTTTTATGGTGCTCATAAGCTTTCTTTCCCTTTGCTGTCAACTGAATGTAAACAACTCTTCTGTCTGACTCACTTCTTTGTCTGGTCACATACTTCTTATTGACCAAACTGTTCATGGAGGTCGTCAGCGAACCGGCTGTGATTCCCAATTTCTTTGCCACTGCGGACATGGTACTGTCTTCTCCCAGCCCGATCGCTTCTATTATATGCATATCATTGTTCGTAATATCTCGAAACTCCTCGGTTATGATTGCTTTTTCTTCCAATTCCCAGATTTCATTAAACAGATGAACCAGGGTATCATTAATGGTTTTATATGCATCCAAAGATGTACTCTCCTCTCATACCATCCACTCATCCCCGTCTCTTATGCAAACAATGACGCCACCACTTCTTCTACGGTCTCTATCTTTTCTGCTTTCCATGCATTGGCACCACAGAACAGGAGTCCATGTTCGGTATCTCCTTTCACTGCTTGGATCAGGCTGTCTGTAATACAATATGGAATCTGCGAAGGATTACATTTTACAAGACATCTATGACAGGAACTGTGTTCTATTTTCTCTCCAAGCATAACACGTTTCATAAGGGGATTCAAGATGGCTCTTCCTGGCATCCCCACCGGACTTTTCACAATGGAGATATCTTCTTTGGCCGCATGGATATAGGCCTCTTTATAGCGAATATCTGCATCGCATTCTCTGGTTGTCACAAATCGCGTTGCTACCTGTACTCCATCCGCTCCCAGACATTCCATTTTTTCTACATCCTTCCGGTCATAGATCCCCCCTGCTGCAATCACTGGAATCTTGCAGTCGTATTTTTCTTCATACCGCTTTACCACGGAACAGATATTCTCAAATTCTGTGTCATAGGGTTCTGTTTCCCATCGTAAAAGTTCCGCTTCTGTAAACCCCAGATGCCCGCCTGCCAAAGGTCCTTCTGCCACGATTAAATCTGCGGTCCTTCGATACTTTCTGTCCCAGTATTTCAAAATCACCTGTGCAGATCTTGCGGTGGAAACAATGGGTGCGATTTTCACGGCACTGTTTTCTACCAGTGCCGGAAGGTCAACCGGAAGTCCTGCTCCAGATATGATCAGATCCGCTTTGGCCTTTACCGCCGCCTTCACATGATCCGCATAATTTCTCAACGCTGTCATGATATTATAGCCGATGATCCCATCTTGGAAAATACTCCGTGCTTTTTCCATCTCCTTTGCAATGGCACGGAGATTTGCCGATTCTGGATTTTGATCAAAATCCACTTCCCGGTATCCAATCTGCGCCGTAGAAATGATTCCAATCCCTCCTGCTTTTGCCACGCTTCCTGCCAGATTTCCCAGGCTGATCCCTACTCCCATTCCACCTTGAATGAGCGGAACTTTTGTCATTTTTTCTCCAATTCGTAAATTTTTCATGGCGCCCTTCTTTCTATTTCTCCATTCTCCTACATGTTCCGGAATCGTTCGTAACGCTTTTGAAGCAATTCCTCTCTGGAACATGCCTGATACTGTTGTAAAAACTGTGCAATCTTTCCATCCAGCACTTTCATCACAGGTTCCATCGTCTCTTCCGTATAGCACTTGGGTTCCTGGATCACATCCTCGATCATTCCAAGTTCTTGCAAATCTTCTGCTGTCAGACGCATGATTTCTGCTGCCTCATTTGCCCGCTTGCTGTCCTTCCACAAGATACTGGCAAAGCCTTCCGGAGACAATACAGAATAGACTGCATTTTCCATCATCCACACTTCATCGGAAACAGCCAGTGCCAAAGCACCTCCACTTCCCCCTTCTCCGATCACAATGGATAGCAGGGGAACTTGCAAAGCGGACATCTCATATAGATTTTTCGCAATGGCCTCTCCCTGTCCCCGTTCTTCTGCCTCAATCCCGCAAAATGCACCCGGCGTATCCACAAATAACAGAACTGGCCGGCCAAATTTTTCTGCCTGTTTCATCAGACGAAGGGCTTTGCGATATCCCTCCGGAGAAGGCATTCCAAAATGACGCTCTACATTTTCTTTTGTAGACTTTCCCTTTGCCTGTGCGATCACTGTCACTGGAAGCCCCCGAAATCTGGCAATTCCTCCGATGACTGCAGGATCTTCCCCATACAATCGGTCTCCGTGAAACTCCCAAAAATCAGAAAACAGGCTTTGGATATAATCCTGCCCGGTGGGGCGGTCATTTTTTCTGGAAAGCATCACTCTCTCCCATGCACTTTTTGCCGTACTTGTTCCAGACTCCACCTGAGGATCCTGTACCTGGATGCATTCTGCACTTTCCATACTTTCTGAAGTCTGATGCATACTCAGGATCTCTCCCAGTGTTCTTCGCATCTCGCTTCTCTCCACAATCCGATCAAGAAATCCATGCTCCAGAAGAAATTCTGCCTGCTGAAATCCCTTCGGCAACTTTTGTCCAATGGTCTGCTCGATCACTCTGGGACCTGCGAATCCGATTAATGCTTTTGGCTCTGCCAGGATGATATCTCCCAACATGGCAAAGCTGGCAGTCACACCCCCTGTAGTAGGATCTGTCAATACAGAAATGTACAAAAGACCTGCATCACTGTGTCGTTTCAAGGCAGCCGCCGTTTTTGCCATCTGCATCAAAGAAACAATCCCTTCCTGCATTCTTGCTCCCCCTGAACAGGCAAACATCAAAACCGGCAGTTTTTCTCTGGTCGCACGTTCAACCGCTCTTGTAATTTTTTCGCCCACAATCTGTCCCATACTGGCCATTAAAAATCGTCCATCACAGACTGCGATCACCGTCGGATGCCCCTGTATCAGCACTTTTCCTGTCACAACCGCCTCAGAGAGTCCGGTTTTTTCTTTGAGCCGCTCCACCTTCTCCTCATATCCCGGAAATTCCAGCGGATTGACAAATTCCAGATCTGCATCCCACTCCTCAAAAGAGCCCTCGTCCACTGTCATCCGGATTCTTTCCTGTGCATGTACCCGAAAATAGCCATGGCATTTCGGGCAGATATATCCCGCCTTTTTTACATCTTCTGTTAGGATCGCAGCCCCACATTTGTTGCATTTCTTCCAAAGCCCTTCCGGAACTTCCGGACGCTCTCCTTTCAGAGGAATATAATGTTTCCGGTTCTTTTTAAACATATTCTGCAGTTTCATATCCTTGTTTCCTTTTTACTGATTTTCCATCTTTTCGATAAACTCGATGTCTGTATTTCCACTGACAAAATCCGGATGGTGCAAAATTTCATATTGATAGTCTACATTAGTCTGGATTCCTTCGATAATCACTTCACCAAGAGCACTTCTCATTTTCAAAATTGCTTCTTCTCTGTTTTTGGCATGCACGATCAATTTTGCCAGCATAGAATCATAATAAGGCGGCACTGTATACCCAGTATAAATCGCCGTATCAATCCGCACGCCTTTTCCGCCAGGCAGATACATATCTGTAATGGTTCCCGGAGACGGTCTGAAATTGTTTGCAGGATCTTCCGCATTGATACGACACTCTATGGCATGCCCGGTTAATACAATATCCTCCTGAGAAACAGAAAGTGGCATTCCCTGTGCGATCCGGATCTGCTCTTTGATCAGATCGATCCCTGTCACCCACTCTGTAACCGGATGTTCCACCTGGATCCTGGTATTCATTTCCATAAAATAAAATGCACCGCACTTTTCCAGCAAAAACTCAATGGTTCCTGCATTCGTATATCCGGAAGCCTTTGCCGCACGTACCGCGGCCTCCCCCATCTGTTGCCGAAGTTTGTCAGTCAGTACAGGCGACGGGGACTCTTCGATCAGCTTCTGATGATTTCTCTGAATGGAGCAGTCTCTCTCCCCCAGATGCACGACATTTCCATGTGCATCTGCCAGAATCTGAAATTCAATATGGCGGGGATGGTCAATAAAGTGTTCAATATACATCGCTTCATCCCCAAAGGCATGCTTCGCTTCGCTTTGCGCGGTCAAAAAAGCGGACTCAAATTCCAGATCCGACTGTGCCGTACGCATTCCTTTTCCTCCGCCGCCAAGGGCTGCTTTGATCATGACCGGATATCCCACTTCCCTTGCAATCTTCTTACCGGTCTCTGCATCATAAATGCACTCACTGTATCCCGGGATCACTGGGACACCTGCCTCTTCCATGGTTTTTCTTGCAATGGATTTATTGCCCAGCTTTCCGATCACCTCGGAAGATGGTCCGATAAATGTAATCCCACAGGTCTCACACAATTCTGCAAATTGACTGTTCTCTGACAAAAATCCAAATCCCGGATGGATCGCATCTGCGCCGGAAGTCAGCGCCGCACTCAAAATCCGCTCCATGCTCAGATAACTTTCTGCAGCTGCAGCAGGTCCGATACACACTGCCTCATCAGCAAGCTGGGTGTGCAGAGCCTCTTTGTCTGCCTCGGAATACACCGCAACTGTCAAGATACCCATTTCCCGACATGCTCGGATGATCCGCACCGCAATCTCCCCTCGATTGGCGATCAATATCTTTTCTACCATTGCTATTCACCTACCATAAATGTCAGTTCTGCGCTTGCCACCACATTTCCATCCACAGAAGCCACTGCTTCTCCGACTCCCACAGGACCTTTCTGCCGGATGATCCTTGTCTCCAGTTTCAGTTTGTCTCCTGGAAATACCATGCCTTTGAATCTGCATTTCTGAATACCTCCAAAAAATGCGATCTTCCCTTGATTTTGGGGCACACTTAAAATCGCAACAGCTCCCACCTGCGCCAGAGCCTCTAAGATCAGCACCCCCGGCATCACTGCTTTCTGCGGGAAATGTCCTCGAAAGAACTCTTCCCGGTATGTCACACATTTATATCCCACAGCAAACTCTCCCGGCTCATAATCCTCAATGGCATCCACCAGCAAAAACGGATGTCTGTGAGGAATGATCTTTTGAATTTGTTCTACATTTAATGCTTTCATACTCCGCTCCTATTTCTATCTTACGATGAAAAGTGGCTGTCCGTATTCTACCGGCGCTCCGTTTTCCACCAGAATTTCTTCAATCGTTCCATCAAATTCACTTTCAATCTCATTCATCAGTTTCATCGCTTCCACAATGGCCAGAACTTTCCCGGTCTGTACCGGATCTCCCACTTTTACAAACGGTGCTGCATCCTCTGCAGGCGCTGCATAAAATGTCCCTACCAGCGGGGATTTGATCACGTTTCCTGATACACATTTTTCCTCGCTCTGAGTCGGAGCTGTCACGATCGAAGCGGGCTGTATCGTTTGCTCCACGATCTGTACTTCCCCTTTTTCTTTCTTCAACGAAATTTTAAATTCTTCCTCTTCATATTGAAGTTCCCCGATCTGGGAGGAAGAAACGGTCTGGATGAGTTCTACTAACTGTTCAAACTTCATATGCTTTTCTACTACCCTTCATATTTTTTCAACAACAGAGATGCATTATGTCCCCCAAATCCCAGGGAATTCGTCAGTGCATAACGGATTTCTTTTTCAACCGGTGCTCCGATTGCATACTGAAGATCACATTCCGGATCCGTTTCTCTGGTTCCCATCGTCTGATGGATAAATCCATCCTGAATACTTTTGACACAGGTGATAAATTCCACGCCGCCGGCAGCTCCCAGAAGATGCCCGATGATGGACTTGGTCGAATTGACAACCACCTGATCTGCTGCCTCTTCCAGTGCATAATGGATGGCTCTTGTTTCAAAAAGGTCATTATGATGAGTACTGGTTCCATGAGCATTGATATAATCAATCTGATCCGGTGTGACTTTTGCTTCCTCCATCGCCAGTTTCATGGCCATGCCTGCGCCTTCTCCGTTCTCGGCAGGAGATGTGATATGGTACGCATCTGCCGTAGCTCCGTACCCCACCACTTCCGCATAGATTGAGGCCCCCCGTTTCCTCGCATGTTCCAGTTCTTCCAGGATCACCACTCCGGCTCCTTCGCCCAGAACAAATCCATCCCGATCTTTGTCAAAAGGAATAGACGCACGCTTTGGATCTTCTGAATTAGAAAGTGCGGTCAGGGCCGTAAATCCTGCCACTCCGCTTGGACAAATACTACTCTCTGCCCCTCCTGCCGCACACAGATCCAAATCTCCATATGCAATTGCACGAAACGCATCTCCAATACAGTGCGTTCCCGATGCACAGGCAGTCACCACATTGGTACATTTTCCTTTAAATCCAAGGTGGATGGAAATATTGCCCGCAGCCATATTGGAAATCATCAATGGTACCATCAGCGGATTCACTCTGGATGGGCCCTTCTGCAAAATCTTTTCATAATTCGTCTCCACAGTCTGCAGACTTCCGATACCGGAGCCGACGATCACTCCTGCCCGGTAAGGATTTTCCTGTTCCATATCCAGTTTCGCATCTTCAAAGGCTTCTTTTGCCGCCGCTACTGCATACTGGGAAAATAATTCCATCCGCTTCGCCGTTTTAAAATCCATGCGCTCTTTCGCTACAAACCCTTTGACCTCTGCGGCCAGTTTCACCTTATATTCGGATGTATCAAACCGGGTGATCGGGCCGATCCCTACCTGACCTTCCCGCACATTTTTCCAGAATTCTTCCACTGTATTTCCCACAGGTGTCACAGCTCCAAGTCCTGTCACCACTACTCTTCTTTTCATACCGCTCTCCTTTTCTACATTGCCATGCCGCCGTCTACGCATAACACCTGGCCTGTAATATATCTTGCCTGTTCGGATGACAGAAATGCTACCGCTTCCGCCACATCTTCCGGTTCTCCAAAACCTCCCAGCGGGATCTGTGCTTTGGCATGCTCCTGCACTTGCTCTGACAAAACGTCTGTCATCTCTGTTTTGATAAATCCCGGCGCCACTGCATTGACTGTCACACCTCTGGATGCCAGTTCTCTTGCGGCTGCTTTTGTCAGTCCTATGACACCGGCTTTGGAGGCACAGTAATTTGCCTGTCCCGCATTGCCCAGAACTCCGGATACCGAAGAAATATTGATGATCCTGCCCTGTTTCTGGCGGAGCATCTGTCTGGATGCAAACCGGATCCCGTGAAACGTCCCCTTCAGATTTGTCTGAAGCACAGTATCATAATCTTCCTCCGACATCTTCATCAACAATCCGTCTCTCGTGATTCCTGCATTATTTACCAGAATGTCCAGCCTTCCGTAAGTTTGGATCACGTCTTTTATAAACTCTTCACAGGCAGAAAAATCCGAAACATCACAAGCGTAGATCGCTGCCTTTCCATGCTCTTCTTCAATTTCTTTCAATACCTGTTTTGCTTGTGCCTCATTCCCACGATAATTGATGACAACAAAGATGCCGTCTTTTGCCAGCCTCTTTGCGATTGCTTTTCCGATTCCCCGGGAAGCTCCTGTCACAACTGCCACTTTCTGTTCTAACATCATTCATTTCCTACTTTCTCGATATCTTCCCATGTGGAAACCTGATATACTTTCACATCACGGTTAATCTTCCGTAAAAATCCGGATAACGTGCGTCCTGGTCCAATCTCCACAAAGGTATCCACACCCTGTCTGATCATTTCTTCCACACTCTGCTGCCAGCGAACCGAAGATGTGATCTGCTGCACCAGCAACTCTTTTATTTCTTTCACATCATATACATATTGTGCGGTTACATTTGTTACATATGGAACCTCAAGATTAGAAAATTCCACCCGATCCAAGACCTTCTTTAACTCCTGTCCTGCTTCTTGCAGCAGTGGAGAATGAAAGGGACCGCTTACATTTAATGGCAGTACCCGTTTCGCGCCATTTTCCTTCAAAAGCTCTCCTGCCTGTTCCACTGTTTCCTTCCATCCGGTGATCACAATCTGTCCCGGACAGTTATAATTTGCAATACCCACGCCTTCTATTTTTGAGATGGCTGTCTCGATCTCGTCCGCTTTCATTCCCAGCACTGCCGCCATGGAACCTTTTCCATCCGGTACTGCATTCTGCATCAGGATACCTCGTTTGCGAACAGCTAAAATAGCGTCTTGTCTATTCATACCACCGGCTGAAGCAATCGCACAATATTCTCCAAGGCTCAGACCGGCCGTCACATCAGGGGCTGCTCCCATGCTTCGAAGCACCTGTTCCATTGCCATGCAGATCGTAACCATCGCTGCCTGTGTATATTCTGTCTGATGCAGACGCTCATTTTCCTCAAAACACAACTTTTTCATATCCAGCTTCAGAAGCTCAGAGGCCCCGTCTATGACCTCTCTGGCAATCTCACTCTGTTCATAAAAATCTTTTCCCATTCCGGCGATCTGAGCGCCCTGTCCCGGAAATATCCATGCTGTTTTACTCATATTGTGAAGCTCCTTTTAATAACTTTTCTGCCTGTACAGCCATGTCCCGAATAATTGTTTCACACGGCAGCACTTCCCGGATCATTGCCGCAGACTGTCCTGCCATCACACTTCCATTGACTACATCACCATCTACCACCGCTTTCCTGAGCCCTCCCAGAGTCAAAAGTTCCAGTTCTTCAAATGAAACTCCTTCCTGCTCTTTCTCCAGATAAATCTTTGTCATCTGATTGCGCAGTGCCCGGACTGGATGACCGGTACTCCGTCCAGTCACTCTGGAATCGATGTCTCTTGCTTTTAGAATACAGTTTTTATAATTCTCATGTACATTTGCTTCTCTGGATGCCACAAATCGTGTTCCAATCTGTACCCCTTCTGCGCCCAGCATAAAGGCTGCCGCCATTCCTCTTCCGTCTGCGATCCCTCCAGCTGCGATCACTGGAATTTCTACCGCGTCTGCAATCTGAGGAACCAGCACCATAGTCGTATTTTCCCCGATATGGCCGCCGGCTTCTGTCCCCTCTGCCACCAGTGCATCCGCCCCGCAGCGCTCCATCCGTTTTGCCAAAGCCACAGATGCTACCACCGGGATCACCTTAATCCCTGCTGCTTTCCACAATCTCATATATCTCTCCGGAGACCCCGCTCCCGTCGTCACTACGGGAACTTTTTCTTTTGCAACCAGTTCCGCGACTTCCTCTGCATATGGGCTCATCAGCATAATATTGACTCCAAATGGTCGGCTGGTCCTCTGTTTTACTTCCCGGATCTGTTCCCGTACCCATTCGGCTGGTGCGCTGGCCGCTCCGATAATCCCAAGCCCTCCGGCCTGAGAAACTGCCGCTGCCAGATGACTTTCTGCCACCCATGCCATACCGCCCTGTATCACAGGAAATTCAATTCCCAAAAGTGTGGTGATTTTTGTCTTCATGCTGGTTTCCTTCCTCTTCTTTATTGATGTGCTTCCAGATATTTTACGACATCTCCCACTGTCTGGATCTGTTCCAGGTCTTCCGATGGAATTTCCACTTCAAACGCTTCCTCAAATGCCATCACCATTTCGAACAGATCCAGTGAATCTGCTCCCAGATCTTCCTTAAATGAAGTCGCCTCTGTGATTGCCTCTGCTTCTGCTCCTAATGATTCTGCTGTAATTTCTTTGATTTTTTCTAACATGATCTTTCTTCCTTTCTTTTACCATTCTAAAAGACTTCCCGCCCAGGAAAGTCCTGCTCCAAATCCTGCAAGGATCAGTTTGTCTCCTTTTTTTAACCGTCCGTTTCGATTCCATTCATCTAAAAGAATGGGAATGCTTGCTGCAGAAGTATTTCCGTATTCCTGCAGATTCATCGGAAATCTGGACATATCTGCTCCGATTCGTTTTGCTGCCGCTTCGATGATTCTTTTGTTGGCCTGATGTAAAAAGAAGTATGCAATTTCTTCTTTTTCAATCTGTGCCTTCTGCAGCAATTCTTCCACAATCTCCGGAACTCTTCGAACTGCAAATTTAAACACGCTCTGCCCATCCATCTGAATGTAAGCGGCTTTTTCATTCTCCGGATCATCCCAGCCTTTTCTGTGACGGCTATACCCGGTCAGAACTGCTCCTTTGCCGCCTTCCGAGTGAGCAGCCTGTACAGACAGACCCCCTTCTTCTGCCTGCAGTACCACTGCTCCTGCACCGTCTCCAAATAAAATACAAGTGCTGCGGTCACTCCAGTCCACCATATGCGACATACTGTCTGCTCCGATCACAAGTACTGTCCGATAAATCCCGGCATGAATATATGCCTGCGCTACCTGAAATGCAAACAAAAATCCACTGCACGCCGCATTGAGATCAAATCCCGCCGCATGCTCTGCCTGGATCTCTCTTTGCACTTCACAGGCTATACATGGAAAAATACTCTCCGGTGTAGACGTTGCCACCAAGATCAGTTCTATTTCTCCAGGGGATATCCTAGCCTGTTCCAGCGCTTTTTTTGCTGCCCGAGCTGCCATATCGGAAGTTGTTTCCTGTTCTGCCAGATGCCGTCTGGCAATTCCTGTCCGTTCACGGATCCAGGCATCGTTTGTATCCACCAGGTTTGCCAGTTCTTCATTATCCACAATTCTGGTTGGCACATAAGATCCAGTTCCGCATATTCTTCCTGTCATCTTTTCTCTCCATTATTTTTGTTTCAAAATATTTTTATTTTAAAATACTTTGATATCCAAACTATATCACAAAAAATAAATTTGTCAATCCTGTTTTTTAATTCTACAAGATAAATTTTACACATTTTCTAAGCAGATTTTTCTTCAGTTTTTCCCATAATTTTTTGATTTTATCATGAAGAAGTTTATCAGAAAAACATTTTTCTACTTTTAACAATTTTATTCTTGAATTCAAGTTTCTGATTCTGCTAAAATGAAATGGATTTCAAATTTTATGCGACCTAAATAGGAGGAGCTATGATACGAATTGCAATTGTTGAAGATGAAGATTCCTATATCCAGATACTCTCTGGATATCTTGAGCAATATGGGGAAGAGCATTCCATTTCCTTCCACACCTCCACCTTTCATGACGGACTGGATATCGTCACAGATTATAAAGCAGACTACGACATCATTCTTATGGATATCCAGATGAAACATCTTGATGGAATGAAGGCCGCAGAAAAGATCCGAAAACTGGATGAAGACGTGTCTTTTATTTTTATTACATCTACAGTTTCGTTTGCCGTGCAGGGGTATCTTGTGGATGCTCTTGGATATGTCGTCAAACCGGTATCTTACCTTGCCTTTTCCCAGATTCTTGGAAAAGCAATTAAAAAAGTAACCCAGAAACAAGAGAAAACTTATCTGACCTTTGAAGTAGAAGGTGGTCAGATGCGTCTCGATATCAGTCAGATCTATTATATTGAAAGCCAGAGACATCATATTCTCATCCACACAGAAAAAGGAGACTTTCTTACCGCCGGCCCTTTAAAAAAAATTGAAGTGCTACTAAATGAAAAGGGATTTTCCAAATGCCATAATGCCTATCTCGTTCATTTGATGCATGTGACAGGTATTGTACAAAACAACGTAATCCTGTCTGATTCGACACCACTACCTGTCAGTCGCGCCAAAAAGAAAACTTTCCTGGAAGCTCTGACCGACTATATGGGAGGTGTCACCCGATGAATCTGACCGCCCTGATGGACACACCCCGACTTTATACCGCATTGGCTGAATGGGGCGCCTGTCTGGTATATATCTTCCTCCTGCGCCGAAAAATATCCCGCTTGAAACTGTCGTTTTTTTTGGGAGGAAGCCTGATTGTTTTTGTTGCCTATCATGAATTTGCAGGAACTCTTCCGATCTACTTCTGGATTCCCTGTATGATTGGAGCTGCCTTTTTAATGTGTGCACTTTTGCACCTTCTCTGTGATACAACCTGGCTGGATGCATGGTTCTGTTGTGCAAAAGCACTGGTTCTTGCGGAATTTGCAGCTTCGCTTCACTGGCAGCTCTATGTCTGGTGGGTACTGACCTATGGAAAGGTCTGTCCTGCTTTTGCCGTTGTTACAATGGCAGTTCTGTATACAGGCATCTATGTAGGATACTATTTTCTGGAACGAGGACATTTTCCGACAAACGAACGACTTCAGATCAATGAGAAGGAACTTCTCAGTGCCGTTCTGATTGCTCTTGGTGCATTTGCCATCAGCAATATCAGTTTTGTTATGCCAAATACCCCGTTTTCCAGTGCTACCAGTTCCATCTTATATGTCCGTACACTGGTAGATTTTGGTGACCTTGTCATGCTTTTCTCCATGCAGGAAAAAAGAGAAGAACTCCGGATGCGCAGCGAAAATCAGGCCATGAACATCCTGCTGCAGCGTCAGTATGACCAGTATCGTCTCTCGATTGACAATATTGAACTCCTGCGAAGAGAATTTCATGATCTGAAACATTATATGATCGCAATCCGCTCTGAACAAGACCCGAAAAAGAAGGAACAATATCTCTCCGAAATGGAAGAGGCGATCCATACACAAGAAGCATTCACCAATACCGGAAACAGTGTACTGGATGTGGTTTTGACAACCAAAAGTACCTATTGTATGCAAAAACA
>Snoopy_p1__coassemble_766_pt1 | contig 16365 bp, 21 predicted proteins | sample Snoopy_p1__metabat2_high_PE_024 | metagenome-assembled genome bin Snoopy_p1
CACAGACCATGGCAACATTGGTACTTGGAATTGCCGGCATGATTGAAATCTTTGTGCTGTCACTCTTCTTACACTAAGCATACATACTACATGAAAAGGGAGGCTTCTTATTATTATGAAATTTTTATTTGCATCCGATTCGTTTAAAGGAACCCTGTCTTCCTCACGGATTGCAGAACTGCTCACTACAGCGGCAAAAGAATCGTTTCCGAACTGTATCTGTACCAGCGTGGAAACCGCTGATGGCGGAGAAGGAACCACAGACGCCGTGTTAGATGCAGTCAACGGACAGCGGATGTTTTTGACAGTGCATGGGCCTCTTTGGAAAACGACAAACTGTTTTTATGGAAAACTGGATGAAAGGCGGGCAGTCATGGAAATGGCGGCCGCTTCCGGTCTTCCGCTCTTACAGGAGGCACAACGAGATCCACGAAAGACAACTACTTATGGAACCGGGGAAATGATACGAGATGCACTGGAGCATGGATTTCAAGACATTTCCATTGCCATTGGCGGATCCGCTACCAATGACGGCGGAATGGGATGTATGTGCGCCCTTGGAGTTCGCTTCCTGGATCAGGAAGGTAGAGAGTTAGAGGGATGTGGAGAAAATCTAGGTAAAATTGCCCAGATTGATCTATCTGATCTGGATCCAAGAATTGCAGAAACAAAATTTACGGTAATGTGTGATGTAAACAATCCGCTTTGCGGAGAAAATGGGGCAACCTATACTTTTGGTGCCCAAAAAGGAGGCACACCTGAAATTCTGGAAGAACTGGAAACAGGAATGCTTCATTATCGGGAACTTCTTCTGGAGAAGTTTCAGGTAGATGTCAATGAGATTCCGGGAGCAGGAGCAGCCGGAGGACTGGGTGCTGCCCTGGTGGTATTTTTAAATGCTACTCTGAAATCCGGGATTGAGACGGTGTTAGATCTGGTGGATTTTGATACCCGACTCCAGGGGGTGTCTCTTGTGATTACCGGGGAAGGATGCACAGACTGGCAGTCTGCATTCGGAAAAGTCCTCCACGGCGTTGGAATGCGCTGCAAGAAATATCACATTCCGGTGGTGGCACTTGTAGGCTCCATGGGGCAGGGGGCAGAGCAGATTTATGAATCCGGGATTGATTCGATCCTGACGACTGTCAATGCCCCAATGGAACTGCATACAGCGCTGGAACAGGCAGAAGAATTATATCTCAATGCGGCGAGACGTTTGTTTCGAATGCTGAAAGTCGGATTTCAAATGAAAGAAACAGAAGAATACTCCGAGCAGTGACAGCAGTTTTCCGGCAGCGGCGCCTGGCGCATGGTAGGTGATCTCAATTCGATGCCCTCCTGCTTTCAATGGGAATCCAAGAAAAGCTGTGTTAACTTTTTCAGGGGTTACGTGCGTTCCATCCACTACAATTTCAAAATGTGTATCATAAGGAATGGTCGTGATAAAGTATCCATGGGAGATTGTCTCGATCGTTCCTTTGATTTGATTTCCCTTCGTGGCACTTGTATCTGCCTGAAATTTTGACTGATATAAAGAATTCATGTCTGACTTCTCTTTCCAGGTTCCCCCAAAAAACTGGATTTCAGAAAGCTGATAGCTTCCTTTTCCAAGTGTGAGAGAAACACTGCTCTGCCCTGCCTGGATAGGAACGGCATAAGTGAATGTGGTATTGTGGTTCTGGTAAATATGGGAACTTGTACTTAATTTATTCCGTTCCTTTTCCATGGTAATTGAGACATCCGAAGTCGGTTTTTGATTGTCTACCGAAAACTGCAAAAATATCACGTGATCCTGTTCTCTTTGCTGTGTGTCTGTCCACTCTGGAAATAATTCTGCAAGGTTGAATGATACGGTTTCCGGATTCTTTAATACAGCCTGTATCGTCTGTCCGTTTTGAGTCAGGTGGTTTCCGGGCTTTTGAAGTGCCGGAAAGAAAAGTGTCCCGGGCTGGATGTCCAGACTGTCAGAAGAAGGGGCTTTTTTTCTTCCCTCCGCTTCTACTACGGCATAATCTAAGAGTGTCGTCTGATTCCAGGGAAATGGCAAGGACTCATAAGTCTTTTGATTTAATAATCGATCCGTTGCATAAGCAATGGGGGAAGCCTGGTCATTTCTCCATATTTGTTTATCTGTCACGGTTCCTTCCCACTCATAACCTGGAATTTCTTCCTGGGAGATCAGATACCGGATTCCCATAAACCGTTGAAAAATGGGGTTTCGGGATGCCGGCTGCATCAGAAAGTTCCGATGGGGTTCTTCCACTCCAAAAATTTGGGTGCGAAAGTTCTGGTATTCTGAATGATACAGGGAAGAATACACAGAAGTACTGTACTGCCCCACATTCCAGATCCGATTTTGATCGGCAAATCCTTCGGAAGAGGTTCCCAGTTGCTCCATGCGGACAAATTCCTGCCTGTCCGTGATAAAATCAACTGCTTGTCTGGTTTCACATTCTGTTATGTTCTCATAAAAATCATGGCTCAAGAAAGTGTCAGCCTGTCTGTGGAAAAAAAGCTGATATACGAAAAGAAACAAAACCGATGGAAGCAGAAAACATAAAATAGGGGTACCTTTCCGGAAAAATTTCGCATATCTGGCTTTCTGTTTTCTGTGGGTAACTTTCCAGAAAATCAGATCACAGACAGCCATAATACCGGCATCTAAAATCAGGATGGGTCTAAGAGTCACCGACAGACTTCCCATATTTCCAAAGAAGACCAGCACGATGGACAGCAAATAGGGAAGAAATCCGCGCCAGAACGAAGCAGGACTTTCCAGTTGCTTTTTCAGGTAACAGGCGATCAGATAGCATAACAGGGGAAGAAAGGGAATCAGCACCTTCTCCCGGAGGTATAAGCCCCCGTTGAGCAGATACCAGACCAGTGGAATGATCAGGATCAGCAGAAGTCCCCAGACAAGAATACGTTCGCCTCTTCTCTTCCATCTCATTCCCGCGATCAGAACCGTCAGGCTGAAAGTCGTCAGTCCGATGCCGTAGGGATGATACAAAACAGCCGATAACTTGAAAGTTGGAAGAAATAAGGACGTTGCAATGACAGCAGCACTTGCTTCTCTGCCACCTGTCATTGCAGCTGCGGCAGGTACCAGCAAAAAAGCGCTGCACAATACCGCCGTCAGAATGGGAAGTACAAAACGAATTCCATCTTGAAAAAACTGCCGGACTCCAATGGATCGTTCGGTTCCTTCAGCCAGGATCCAATATCGGTGCAGACCATATAAAAGTAAGACTAAAATCCCTCCGATGCTGAAATAAAAACTGGTCAGGATCATCAAAAAGACACCGGATATGTAAAGTATCCTCTGTCCTTTTTCCAGAAACAGATCTACTCCCCACAATGCCATACAGAGAAACGGCATGTAAAGGATAAACAAAACCTGGTTGTAGGACTGATAGATCATGGGACCTGCCAATAAAAACATAAGAGCAGTTCCAAAACAGATCACCTGGGAAAATCCATGTCTTTTTAACCAGCAGTAAAACACAACAACTGCTGATGCAAGACAGGTGACGGATGCTGCGATCAGATAATCACTCATTTTCACAAACGGCAACAGGTATGAGAGCCAGAAGATGGGGCTGTACAATCCGTAATAGGAAAAATGGTAAATATTCTGTCCGCCTCCGATGTTGAGGGAAAATTCCGGAAAAAAGTCTCCCGTATCATAAAACTGCTGCCGGAAATAGTCTGGAAAAACACTGTGCTGACTGATCCAGTCTACCTTGGAACCAAACACCCCATATCTGCCGCAAAACAGCCAGCAGAAACTAATGGTAAGGATAACCAGAAACAGGGGGGACAAGAGGGAACTGTAAATCCTTTTATGCTTCATATTCTTGCTCCTTTTCTTCCTCACTGGAATCTTTTAAAATAAAAATCGGCCGATGCTTTGTTTCCAGATAAGTTTTGGACAGATATTGCCCTACGATCCCAGTACATAAAAGCTGCATTCCGCTGACCATAAAAATGATACAGGCAAGAGAAGGCCATCCGGAGACAGGGTCTCCCCACATTAAGATCCGAATCACAATGACGAGGATCATAACAAACGATACCAGACAAAAGAAAAGTCCCAGAACAGAAGCCAGCGACAACGGAGCCACGGAAAATCCGGTAATTCCTTCCATGGAATATATAAACAGCTTTTTCAAAGACCATTTGGTTTCTCCAGCAGATCGTTCGATATTTTCATATTCCAGCCATTTTGTACGGAATCCCACCCATTCAAAAATCCCTTTGGAAAAACGATTGTATTCGCTCATTTTCAGAACAGCATCTACCATGTTCCGTTTCATCAAACGGAAGTCCCTAGCTCCCTGTACAATTTCTGTTTTTGAGATTCGGTTGATCACACGATAGAAACTATCCGACAGAAACGATCGGATTTTAGGTTCTCCATTTCGGGTGGAACGTCTGGTAGCTACGCTATCGTAATCTTCTGTCGTCAGAATCTCATACATGTAAGGCAGAAGATCTGGGGGATCTTGAAGATCTACATCCATAATAGCAACATAATCTCCTCTTGCATGGGAAAGGCCTGCATAAATCGCTGCTTCTTTGCCAAAATTTCGAGAAAATGAAAAATATTTGCAGCGGGAATCCTGACGGTGCAACTGTTTCATTTTCAGCAAAGTACTGTCGCTGGAACCATCGTCAATAAATAAAAGTTCAAATGTTGCGTCATTCATCTGTTCCATAACAGGACACATGGCATGATAATATACCGGCAGCGCCTCTTCTTCATTGAAACAGGGAATGATTATGGTAATGGTATGTGTTCTCATGATAACTTGTCACCTCCTGAGAATCATTATGGGGATTGATTCTTAAAAAAGTCCCAAAGCAAATCTTAAACTTTCTTAATTATTGTTGACGATTTTATGGGATTTATCGATATTTTTGTTGGAAGTGTGTTGTAAACGGAATATTTTTATTCCGTAAGATTGCTGCAATAAAAGAGAGCCTGTTTCCAAGCTCTCCTAAATTATCTGATTATATTTAATTTGCTCATCAGTGCTTTTTGCATATCCCTGTTTTAACGGATAAAGTTTGTCTTGATCTTCTCTTCTGTTTCCGGTTTTGCGATTTGAGCCTGTTTTCCAGCTTCCAGACAGTGAAGGAGCCATGCCATGTTTTTACCCAGCACATGCATGATCTGTAATCCCTCCTGATCCTGCATTACTTCATCCGGAGTGTTGCCATGGACCATATTCCAATAATTGGAAGATACGATCGGCATCTGGTGGAATGAAAAATATTTCAGAAGAACATCCAGGGTGGCTGTTGTACCGGCACGTCTTGCGGATGCGATCGCTGCCGCTGGTTTTAACAACATATCTTTTCCGGCAAGGGAACAGAATTTGTCCATGAATTCGATAATCTGTCCGCTTGGAGATGCCCAGTAAACCGGAGATCCCACGATCAGAGCATCAGATTCTTTCATTTTTTCTGCTGCAGCTTTTATATTCTCCATTTCCGGATTTCCAGCCTGGAAGATCTCACTTTCAATTCCCTGCTCTTTCAAAGTTTCCGCAATCTGGCAAAGCGCCGTATACGTACATCCTTCTTTTCTTGGACTTCCATTTAACATTAAAACTTTCATCTGCGATTCCTTCTTTCTTTTGAACTTATTGTAAATATTATAACGCAGGAGAAACTTTTATGTAAATATCTGAAAAAGTTCCTGTAAAAAAATATAATATTTGTATGAGTACAATTACGGAATTTGTACTGAGAAGCAAGCTCTTCAATATCCATAAAGGTTCGCTCAATTCCAGTATTGTTATTCCATATTTCCGATTTTGTCAATACAACAACCTGTAATTGCACTGCTGCCGGATTCGTTCCAAATTTACCAGTACAAAATCTTCAACAGCAGGGTATTCGGAAGCAACAGCTGTTTGAAATCGGAACTTTCCAGATACTTCTGCCAATTTTTCTCCTTTATCTGTTGTGATCCGATAGAACCCTTTTTCCGGTAAAAGAACACGCGCCGGTTCTGAATTTTTATGAAAAATATTTTTGAAAGAAATCGTCGATATGCCTCATATAGATTTGGGCAATTTCCTCTTTTTTTCTTTAGAATCTGTTCCATCCGACATACTGAGCAACAGATAAAAAGGAGAATAAAACTCGATTGCCAAAACATGGGGAGATGGCAGTGGTTTCTCCTGTTTCTTTGCTATTTCACGAAACAGATTTTCAATATGATCCAAAGGTTCGCTACCAAGAACTTTTTGGTATAAATCATTCATTTCCGAAGATTTGTATTGCTCCAGTGTAAGCATTTTCCGAAAGTTGCAGGCAATCTCATCTTCACTTCAATAATGGAATTGAGCTTTCATATAATCACCCAGACTTTCTGGCGACACATACGAAAAGGCTTCCGGCATTTCTGAATAATCCTTTTCCGGAATACCATTTTGGGGAGAATGTTCTACATCCAGTTGGCAAACATATTCAAATATGGAATGAAAAAGATCTCTCTTGTTTTTATAATGCTTATATAATGCGCCTTTTGTGATGTCTAATTCTCCTGCAATCTGGCTGACAGATACCTCCTCGTAGCCATTGACAGCAAATAACCTCAAAGCAGCCACTAATATCTTTTCCTTCGTATTCGTCATCATAAATCTCCAATTAGTAAAGAAACACGATTTTTTACGGAACAGAAGGTGCTGTCTGTTCAATTTGAGTGTTACTTTGTAGTTTCCCGTTTCTTCAATTTTCCCTGTTGAATTTCCAATACTTCATCTGCCTCTTCTGCCAACTGTTTGCTGTGAGTCACTACGATCACACATTTTCCCAGTTCATGAGCAGTTTTCTTCAAAAGTTCTATAATCTCGCATGCTGTCTCTTCATCTAAGTTACCGGACGGTTCGTCAGCCAACAGAATCTTTGCTTCGCTGGCAAGTGCCCTTGCAATAGCAACTCTTTGCTGCTGACCACCGGAAAGATGTAAAACATTTCGTTTCCAGTTTTCTTTTGGGATACTGACTTCCCGCAAAAGCTTCTCTGCATCGTTATTTCCTCCTAGTTTTACGTTTTCTTCAACGGTCAGATAGATCGATCAGATTATAGTTCTGAAATACTAGAGAAATGTGATGTCTGCGGTGATCATTCAACCCCTTTTTTTGAATATCCTCCCCATCATATTCCACCCGTCCGGATACCGGACTGTCAAGTCCGGCCAACAGGGAGAGAAAGGTAGTCTTTCCTGCGCCGCTGGATCCTACAATCGCATAAAAGGTTCCTTCCTCAAACGATGCAGATACACATTTTAAAACCATGGTGTTCCGTTTTGCTTTATAAGAATATATCAGATTTTTTGCTTCTAAGATCATTTCGCTTTCCTCCTAACTCATCTCACTTAAAGCTTGTCTTAAAGGTCTGGGGAAGTGATGCGGACATTGAACCGGGAAACGTAGACAATTACATTTTCTTTTTACGAAAACGATTGAAAAGGTTAAAGAGTGACTGTGCCATTCAGACCATTTATGGTTCCGGCTACCGATTGGAGGATTCCCATGCTTAAAACAATTTCCCGGCGCCTGCAATGGCTGTTCATTTTCATTTTGATGAGCATCGTCACATTGATCCTTGGTTTTGCATTTTCCCGCCAGTACGAGGCGCAAAAAGCAGCAGACACCACTCATATCCAGAGAATGGCATCCTTTCTGGTCTATGCGCTGAAAGATGACCCGGAACATGCCGAAGAAATCTTAAAAAGTTATGAAGAAACAGCGTCTGTCTACAGTTATCTGACAGATACTGACAATCACACACTGTTTAAAAGCAGTGGAAAACTTCCTACCAGTCTAGACGCACTGATGACGCAGGCTTCCAGAGATATGACGACCCTTCCCACTATTGAAAAGACTGCCCAAACTTCCACTACCACACAAAGCGGATTTATAGAACTGACTGGGGATCACCACGATTATTATCTGATGGTTCTTTCTCAGATTCCGATCAAGGATGGACAGACGTATGATTTGACGAATATCATCCGGCAGACTTCTTTGTGGGAACAAGTCATCGCGTATCTGCCATTTTATGGCGCTGTCTGGCTTTTCACCTTTTTCATCCTGCTGTTTCTGATCTGCTGGATGCTGAAAAAGTCATTTGCGCCAACCGAACAAATGTTGCTCAGCCACCGAAATTTCATTGCTGCTGCTTCTCATGAACTAAAAGCTCCTCTGGCTGTTATCATGGCAAACATAGATCTTTTACAATCTTATACTGCCAAAGTTCCGCAGACTGCAGGGATACTTTCTACGATTAACACAGAATGCACTCGGATGTCCCATCTGGTTCGAGATCTGTTGTTTTTGGCATCCTCAGATGCCAATCAGCAAACCATTCATCCTGTGGAGGTAGAAGTGGATACTCTTTTATTCTCTTTGTATGAAGCCTTTGAGCCCCTTTGTCTGAAGAAGAAAATGCCGCTCATTCCAGATTTTTCTTCAGAAAGTTATCCAACACTTTCTACCGATACAGAACGGCTCTTTCAGCTTCTTGGCATTTTCCTGGACAATGCAATCTCCTATGCGCCAGAAGGGAGTCCTATCGAACTACAGGCTGTATTTGATGGAAAAGAACTGATCTTCTCTGTTATCGACCATGGAAAAGGTATTTCCAAAGAAGACCCGCCTTTTATCTTCGACCGCTTCTATTGTGTGGATTCCTCCCGGACAGAAAGACACCACTTTGGACTGGGACTTAGCATTGCAAAAGAGCTGGCAAAACTACTGGGCGGAACGATTGGATTTTCAGAAACGAAGGGGGGGCGGGGCTACCTTTTATCTGAAGATTCCGATTTGAAGTTGTTTTCCAAAAAGATGGAGGCTTTTGTTTTATTCAATTGCGGTACATGCTTTGTAATACTTATTATGGATGACTTGAACGTCGAAATATCCTCCATGTGCTTATGAAGTAACAAATCAGCAAGATTCCCAAAATACCCACGACTGCTCAAATCTGCGACAACAATGTACCAAATCCAATATATGCTGAAATTTCTGCAGATATAGTTTAAATAAGGTAGATTATCACCATAGCTGCAACAACGACTGCGGTGATAATCGGCAGTCCGAACCAGACACTTAATTGTTTCAAGATAAGTTTTTCTATATGATTTTCCCCTACACCTAATTTTCGGAGTACAGAGAAGCGGTATTTATATTGTCCTGCGTCTAAAAGTTGTTGCAAAGAAAGTATGGTAAGACATATTATCATCAATACAACTGCGCCATAAAGCATTGCAGCCTGTAAAACAAAATTATTTGCTATTGTACTGTTCGTTTGTAATATACTGAACCGTATTTCATACATAACGCCACTTTCTGTTTGCTCTGGATATTCCTCTGTAAAAAGTTTTTCCAGTTTCCTTGCATTTTCATAAGAGATATTTTCCGCTGTTGTGATATAGCGGTTTTTTATTACCGGCAACAACTTTTTCATGCCATATGTGATTGAATTCCAATAATCCATAAACAGGCTGTTTCATTTCATGCTCTAATAAATACTGGTCTACACCATATAAAATAAATCCATTAAATTCTATTCCGTTTATCCTTGAAAGAACATTCAGATATTGTTGCGGAATTTCCATGTTCCATTTCTCTTTTGTAGTTGTTACCAATTCATAAATTTCTTTCTCGGATGCACCGGAATTTATTTCCTCATCATATAACTCTTTCTCTTATCTGCTGTAAATAAATTTCCCACATAAATTGCTGCATCCTTTCGAGATTTCATAATCTAATGCCATTGTAGAATCATCCGCATTTCAAATCCTTTGCCGCAATGCAGTTATTTCCCCATTTGCTTTAAAAAATAGTCTTCCTCTTCCGGAAACACCTGTTTTGTCATATATTTTAAGAAGTCTATTTTCTCAGTTGATTCCTGCTTCACACAATCAAGTGAACTCCATCCATCTGTTATAGGAGCATAGATATCTCTAAGAATATCTGAAAACAATGCTGTTCCATCTATGGGTGGATCCTTTGCTAATTAACTTGCACAGCAAAATCCCATGGAAATCCAATACAACAGATTTGCATCAAAAAAATGGGCTTTTCTACTTTCCTTACAAACGCATATATCACAAGTGAAATTCCGGCAATGATTCCAACAGCAAGTCCGTTCTCACTTTTTTGCTCAAGAAGGAACATTTCTCCGGTCTGTTCCTCATAATAATAACTGTTCATTGACTTTGAGTCTGTGTAAAGCCTGATATATTGCATCATCTACGCCCTTTCTTTGTTCATATTCCATAATAGAATTATATATGATGACATATTATTTCTTAATAAAAGATCTCCATCATGTTGCTTTACAATACTGCTGGTAATATAAAGTCCCATTCCAAAGTGCATATGAGAAGTCCGGCTTTGATTTCCCATAAAAAATTGTTCCTGTGCATGGCGTAACGCTTCCGAAGAAAAACCATTTCCTTCATCCACTATCGAAATTTCAAGAAAATTCCCTATATTTTTTGTTTTAATGTAAATGGTTCCTTGTAAGGGTGAATAATCTATGGCATTACTTCCCACATTCATGATCGCCCGTTCCAATAGCAATGTATCCACTTGACAACTTCCCAGGTCTGCTCCCATTTCTACACATAGGCAAATTCCTTTTGTAAGATAGAAAGAATTATCTTACGATACCTTTCCGTTCGATATTGCTGTATAAGATGCATTGCAGACTTTCAAATACACCCCAAAATAAAGAGACGCCTAAACCGAATTTGAGGCTAAGAGACAGGTGCAAAATGTAAATGATCAAATTACAAAAGCCGATTCCGACAGCCGCTCTAATTAACATTTCAAGCTGCACTGCATCATCCATTCCCCAAAAAGAGATTCCAATCAAAAACAACAGAACTAGAGCAGACAATGAAAATATTCCCGAGCCGTAAAGAAAAACTAATTTTGCAAGCATCATTTTATTCCGGTCAGATATAGCAAGTAATGTTTGGAAGTGTGAAGCCTTTTCTTCCAGTGTTGCCGCATAACAATAAGGTACGAACCACCAAGCCGCAGTATTTCCTAATATAATAGGCAAAAATATACCCAATATTGTATTCAAGATGATTGGTAAAAATAATCCTGTTTTGCGTGTCAGGCATAGACAAAGAGGTATTTGCCAAACAGAAGAAAGAATGATTCCGATACTTCCAGCCATGCTTTGTAAAACGGAATATACTACTGTTGCCGGAGAAATAATATTGCTGACAGAAACAAGCATTGCTAAAAATACTGCCGCAATCAATAATTTTTCTATGAGAATCATGCCTTTTGCTGTTTCAAATTTTGAAAGATTCACAGGCATAGAAAACACAGGATAATATTTCCCGGCATTTTCCTCTTTTCGATGGGACAGGGAACATAAAATTGCGATAGTTCCCGGAAGCAGAAACGCATACCACCAATAGAGTGTTGTATATTGAAATCCCATAAAACCGCTGACGATCCATGCAAAAATTGCTGTAATTAGTGGAATAATAAACAGAAGTTTGTTTGATATTGTTCTCTTGCATTTTAAATGTTCTGATTTTAAATAATTCAATTCCGATATGATCAGCTGTCTGCTGCACTTCTGAAAGAAAATGAAATAGCAATTCCAAGTCGTTGTTTCATTCCAAGAGAAAATTGTCCGGCTCGCTTCTTTCCTATTCTCGTCAGTCGGACAATTTCCAGCACTTCGTCAATTCTCTGATCTGGCAGCCTCAAAATCGTTGTCCTGACCTTCAGATTTTCATAGGCGGTTAAATTTTCATAAAGAGGAGGCATTTCAATCAATGAGCCAATATCATTTAAATCGCTGCGTTTCCATTCGTGGCCGTCAAATTCAATACTTCCAGTAATTGGCCTCAAAATACCTGTAATCATTTTTAGTGTTGTAGATTTTCCTGCTCCGTTCGGTCCCAATAAACCATAGACAGAATTTTTTTCAATATTCAGTGATACGTTGTTTACAACACTTTGCCCACTGAAAGATTTACAAAGGTCAGTTGTTGTTAAAATCTTACTCATATATTTGGGTGTCCTTTCTTTTAATTGATTATGAGAAAATGGTACACTTCAATTTTGAAGATTTTATAAAGAAAATAGCTTTTACGACAAAAAAGAAAGATGCCACAATCTCGTTTTGGATTGCGACACCCACCAAACTCTGTATATGAAGAACTCCTTTCTCCCGTATCTTTTGACATAATTGAAAACCGTTCATATCAGGAAGCATCACATCTAAGATTGCATCGGTGTTCCTACTTCAATCAAATTACCATCCAAATCATAAAAACGAATTACTTTTTGTCCCCAACTATGTGTCATAAGTCGATTAACATATTGGATGTCAGGATATAGGCATTCCAATTTTTTAGTGAATACCTCTATATCTTGTTCTTCAAAATATAATTCGCAAGAATTGCTTTTAGGAATAATATCCTTGCCTAAAAACTTTTTCCAAATTTTTTCGTCTTGAAGCACAAGTCCCTCGGTTAGAATCATGTTACCATCATTGTCAAGTATCAAATCAAGACCGAACAGATCTTTGTAAAATTGTTTTGATCTCTCAATATCCTTCACAACAATTAAAATATTTTTTAATTTCATTGTCTAACACCTCTAAATAAATTCTTATTTTCAGTTCTACATGCTGGAATTTATCTTTTTGTATAGATTAAATCTGTCATGCCATTATATGACTGTGTTTTTAGCAACCTCAATTTAATTTCATGGTCAGCTTTTTCAAAAAGCCGAATACCTGATCCTAAGATTGTTGGAATAACGGTAATATAATAACAATCAATTATATCTTCTCTAACCAACTGTTGGATTAAGTTTGCTCCGCCACATATCCAAATTCCTTTTCCGTTTTCTTCCCGAAGTCTTTTTATCAGTTCAACAGGATTTTCATTGACAAAACGGATTTTATCGGAAGATGTTTTTGGCTTGTGTGTTACAACATAGGATGTAAAATCATCATAAACCCATTCGCTCGGTGAAAGTTCAGTAACAATCTGATGATAAGTATTCCACCCCATTATCACAGTATCAATGTCTTTCACAAATTCAGAATATGCGGCAATGTTATCGTCATCATTGCCCTGTCCGGTCAGCCACTCAACGCTACCGTTGCTGTCTGCAATATATCCGTCAAGGCTCATTGCAATAACCAAACTAATTTTTTTCATAAGTTCTCCTTTTGATTCATAAATTGGATTTTATCTATGGATGTACATTCTTGTCATATCAGGGTCATGATCCCCTTGAACCATACACAAAAATTCCCAGCCATATCTTTCATAAAAACTTGTATGGTCTGTAATCAAATAGATAGGAGTAAATCCCTTTGACTTCATATCCTTCACAACAATATCCAGTAATTGTCCCGCAATTCCTTGACAGCGATATTCCTGTTCTGTATATACTGCACATACATTTGGCGTAAGGTCTTTCCTGTCATGAAAATCATTTTCAATTACGCCAAGGCCACCTACAATGCGTCCACTGTCTAAGCAAAGATACCAACCATATTCTGTTTCATGATTGAGATAGTCTTCCATGCATTCAAGATAAGCTTCTTGTGGCACTTCCCATTTATCATGAAACCATGCAGCAGCCTCTTCTTTTAATTCTGGTTTTTGTCTTAAAGTAACAATGGTATATTCTTTCATATTTATCTCCACAGCGTCTAATTTGTCCCTTTTTCCTATCCGTATTATAACAGTTTCAGATATCCGCTACAATGAAAATCTATTCCGTTTCACGACAGTCTTGCTATCCACAGTTCATTCCAGAATTCGTGTAAAACACGGGTCAGAAAACTTTGCCAAAATATTGACTTGTAATAACTGAGTGATATAATATAAATAACAAGTTTACTTGGCATTTTGCAAAGAGGTGTTATGGGATGGATAAAGAAAAAATACTATCAAAAAACAAAAAAGATAATTTGTATCTTGATGAGTATGAGAAGCATATTAAGCTTCAAGGGAAATCTTTTGGATTAGTGTTTGTGCTACTTATCTGCATTTTAATTCTTTTCATTAAAGCAGTTTGTAAAGAACCTTCCTATGACATAATGACAATTATTTGGTCTGTCGCTTTGGGCTTCATGAGTTATGAGGCATACCTTTCAAAAAATACAGTTAAATGTATCATTAGCTTGTTCTTTCTTCTATTTATGGTGTATTATTTTTATAAATTTTTAACGGTAGGTTTATAGAATGGACGAACATTTAATTTTGAAAAACAGATTAAGAACTGTACGAAAAGAAAAAAAATTATCACAGACAGAATTAGCTGAAATGGTTGGAGTTTCTCGGAATACAATAAGTTCTATTGAAACGGGACAATTTAATCCAACAGCAAAGCTGGCATTAGTACTTTGTATAGCTTTAGATAAAAAATTTGAAGAATTATTTTATTTCGATTAGAGGAGAATACTTATGGAATTAGAAGAATTGATTGCTGAAATCATTGTGGGATTGTTTTTGCTTTTTATATCTTATCAAATAGGAATAAAAGGGAATATTACTCTATTACATGGTTATCACTATACGCAACTAGACCCTAAAGACAAAAAGATATTTACCCAAAAAATAGGAATAGCCACTCTGCTAATTGGTATTGGTACTCTTATTATGCCAATTAGCAATTTAATTTCTCGTTCTGAATCAGGCTACTATATAGGGCTTCTTTTGATAATTATAGGAGTACTATATATGATATTTATCATTATAAAATACAACGGAACGCTTATTAGTTTTAAAAAATAGACTTAAAATGCATCCTGAGGAGTCTCCTGAAGCAATCTCCCGGATCAAAAACACATTTTGAGCAGGGAGATTGTCGGATGATGATTTTTCTTGTGGCAGATATCTGGAACTGTTATAATACGGATAGGAAAAAAGGACAAATTAGAATTTGACGGGAGTTTTATATAATGGAATATATTCAGGTGACGAACAAAAATATTGAAAAAGAGCATATATGCTGTGCGATTTCTAATAACAATGATATTCAGGTATCTTCCAAAAAAGAATGGTTATCAGAACGATTTGAAGATGGTTTGGTTTTTCTCAAAAGTACAGAAAGAGGAAAGTGTTTTATTGAATATGTCCCTGCTGAAAATGCATGGAATCCGATCGTAGCAGATGGATATATGTATATTGATTGTCTATGGGTTTCTGGTTCATTGAAAGGGAATGGTTATTCATCAGATTTATTAAATTCCTGTATTGAGGACAGCAAAAACAAAGGAAAACAGGGATTGTGTATTTTAGCAGCGGCAAAGAAGAAACCATTTTTAGCCGATCCCAAGTTTCTGAAGTATAAAGGATTTCAAGTTTGTGACGAGGCTGACAATGGTATTCAGTTATGGTATTTACCGTTTGCAGAAAATTCCGCATTGCCACAATTCAAAGAATGTGCGAAACATCCCCATATTGACGAAATAGGGTATGTTTTGTACTATACAAGTCAATGTCCATTTAACGCAAAGTATGTTCCTATAATTGAGAGAATTGCAAAAGAAAAAGCAATTCCCTTTAAAGCAATTCACCTGCAGAGTAAAGAGGAAGCACAAAACGCTCCGACACCAGTTACCACATACGCCTTATTTTTAGACGGAAACTATATCACGAATGAACAAATGAATGATAAGCGTTTTTTGAAATTATTGGAGAAGTAAAATCCCAGTTTAAAGAGAAAAATAAATGTTATTTACAATTGCATAGATGTATCATAAACCCATGTTGTCGACTACAAAATAAAACTTGGAACTTTTATGACTGCAATCAATAGAAAACAAATTTTTATTTTTATGCGTTTATTGGATTAAGCACGATGTTATAAATACTCCTTCCGGGATTTTTCTTCCCAGTGGCTGATGGAACACGCCCCTGCCAGTCGCTGATTGTTTTCTTCTTCACTAAAAATTCTTAATCAGATTCAAGTCTCTCTTATTCAATGCCTTTCGCCCTTCCGGGTTCTTATAGAAAAATCCTCTGGACAGTCCGATCTTTTACATCAGTTTGGGAACTGTCACTTTATCCTCTTCTTCGATCATTTCCTGGGTGTTGAGCGAGACACTGGAGGCATCCCATATGGTAGAATGTATTGAAAACGCAAAACGTTCCCGAAATGTTGAAAAACCGTTGATTTTCCACTGTGAAAGAGGATGCCAGTATGTATCGGAAACATTTCAAAAAGCAACCAAAGGTATGATTCACAGTTATTCAAAAAAAGCATATCCTTGGGATAACACCTGTATAGAGTAAGCGCTTAAATCTTGGGTAGCTTTACTGTCTACGTTTTTAAACTCATAATG
>Snoopy_p1__coassemble_817_pt1 | contig 15431 bp, 12 predicted proteins | sample Snoopy_p1__metabat2_high_PE_024 | metagenome-assembled genome bin Snoopy_p1
ATTGACATATGGTGAAACCACTTCTGTGACATTCTATCTGATCAGTGAATAATACAGATACGTAATATGGAAGTGAGTGGTTAAGATGGGCCCGGATGAAGAAAAACGGATGTGATTCTTCATCCGGGCTCTTTTTTTCGTTCAGCTTTTGCAACCGGACTTATTTTATGGTATTCTATAAGATATATGTTGGGAGAGGAGTCCCATGTGACCAGGAGGAACAATTATGATTTTAAAACAGTTATTGGAGCGTTTGGAATACGAAGTGGTACAGGGGAGTGATGAAATACAGATCACAACATTGATCAATGACTCCCGGAAAGTAGAGGAAGGGTCTGTTTTTGTCTGCATCAGCGGAGCAGTCTCAGATGGACATCAGTACGTAAAGGATGTGGCAGAGAAGGGAGCAAAAGCTGTGATCGTACAGCAGGAAGTTCATGCCCCAAAAGATATGACGGTGATTCGTGTCAAGGATACCAGATACGCACTCGCGCTTGCTTCTGCCGCTTATTTTGGATATCCGGCAGAAAGGCTGCATATCATTGGAATTACAGGAACCAAAGGAAAGACAACGACCACTTACATGATCAAATCGATTTTGGAAGGAGTCGGACATAAAGTAGGGCTGATTGGAACCATTGAAGCCATCATAGGGGATGAGGTGATCCCGGCAGCCAATACCACACCGGAATCTTATACCATTCATCAGTATTTCGCAAAGATGGTGGAAGCCGGATGTGACAGTGTGGTCATGGAGGTCTCTTCTCAGGGACTGATGCTTCACAGGACTGCGGGAATCCCATTTGAAATCGGGATTTTCACAAATCTTGGAAAAGATCATATTGGTCCAAATGAACACAAGGATTTTGAAGATTATAAACGCTGCAAAGGATTATTGTTCCAGCAGTGCAAGTTTGGAATCGCCAATGCAGACGATCGGTATTTCCGGGATGTATTTGAAAATGCTACCTGTCAGGTGGAGACTTTTGGATTCAGTGAGACGGCGGACCTTCGTGCAGAGAATGTGCAGCTGGTGTCAAGACCTGGGTATCTGGGAGTTGCCTATCATGTGGCAGGGACTATGGATTTTGATGTGGAGATTGATGTGCCGGGAAGTTTCAGTGTATACAATTCACTGACTGCCATTGCAGTGTGCAGACATTTCAACGTGCCGGAAGCACACATCCAGACCGCACTGAAGCAGGCAAAGGTAAAGGGACGGATCGAGATGGTGAAAGTATCCGATGAATTTACATTGATGATTGATTATGCACACAATGCCATGAGTCTGGAAAGTCTTTTGACGACACTGAAAGAATATGATCCAAAACGTCTTGTCTGCCTCTTTGGATGCGGCGGAAACAGATCGAAAGATCGTCGATTTGAGATGGGAGAAGTTTCCGGAAGACTGGCAGATCTGACGATCATCACATCGGATAATCCGAGATTTGAAGATCCGCAGGCGATCATTGAGGATATCAAAGTGGGCATCCAGAAGACAGAAGGAGATTATGTGGAGATCGCAGACCGAAAAGAAGCAATCCGCTATGCGATCACTCATGGACAAAGCGGGGATGTCATTGTACTTGCTGGAAAAGGACATGAGGATTATCAGGAGATTGAAGGCGTGAAGCATCCAATGGACGAGCGCGTACTGATCGCAGAGATTTTGCATGAACTGGAAACAGAAAAAACGAAATAGGGGAACTAGATTGTTTGCAGATATTATTGTAGATATAACACATGAAAAACTGGATAAAATCTTTCAATACCGGATCCCGGATCATCTGCTGGATGAACTGAATGTGGGAATGGAAGTGCAGATCCCGTTTGGAAAAGGCAATCGTCAGACGAAAGGGTATGTGACAGGAATTTCCGAAACTTGCGACTATGATCTTTCCAAAGTCAAGGAAATCCTGGATATTTCCAGAAACAGTGTAGAGATCGAGGCAAAGCTGATCGCTTTGGCTGCATGGATGAAAGAGCAGTACGGCGGAACTATGATACAGGCGTTAAAAACCGTGCTGCCCATTAAGCAGAAAGAGAATGCTAGGCTGAAAAGGTATGTGCGTCTGCTGCTGGAAAAAGATCAGGCAATACAAAAACTTGCTGAGTACCAGAAAAAGCATCAGAATGCAAGAGCAAGGCTTCTGGAAGCACTTCTGGAAGATTCGGTGATCGAGTATGAGTTAGTCACGAAGAAACTGAATGTGACCCGAAGTGTTGTGAAAGCGCTGGAAGAACAGAGGGTGGCAGTCCTGGAATCGGAGCAGGTGTTTCGCAATCCGGTGAAGGCGCAGGTGCAGCAGAAAAAAGCGATTGCTTTTACGGAAGAACAAACAGATGCCATTGAGACATTCTGGCAGGAGTACAGCCAAGGTGTTCGCAGGACATATCTGCTCTACGGAGTGACCGGAAGTGGAAAGACGGAAGTATATATTGAGATGATCCGCAGGGTGGTTCGGGAAGGAAAACAGGCAATCGTGCTGATCCCGGAGATTGCGCTGACCTATCAGACGGTGATGCGGTTTTACCGCTGTTTTGGAGATCGGGTATCCATCTTGAATTCTAGAATGTCGGCGGGAGAGCGTTACGACCAGCTGATGCGGGCAAAAGCGGGGGTGATCGATGTGATGATCGGTCCCAGATCTGCATTGTTCACGCCATTTCCAAACCTGGGGCTGGTGGTCATTGATGAGGAGCATGAGACGACTTACAAAAGCGAACAGATTCCAAGATATCACGCCAGAGAGACGGCGATCCATCGTGCAAGGCTGGAGGGCGCCAGCGTGGTGCTGGGGTCTGCCACTCCTTCCCTGGAGGCTATGTATCGGGCCAGGCAGAAAGAATACAGGCTGCTGGAATTAAAGAACCGTTCCGGAATGCAGGAGATGGCACAGGTTCATGTGGCAGATCTTCGAAAGGAGCTAAAAGAAGGCAACCGTTCGATTTTGAGTCGCAAATTACAGGACTTGATGGAAGAGAGGCTTCAGAAGCAGGAGCAGATCATGCTCTTTTTAAACCGAAGGGGCTATGCAGGATTTCTCTCCTGCAGAGAGTGCGGGCATGTGGTAAAGTGTCCGCACTGTGATGTGTCCTTGTCTTATCACAGAAATGGCAAAATGGTCTGTCATTATTGCGGATATGAAGAACCAAGGACACCGGTTTGTCCGGAGTGCGGATCCCGTCATATCGGGGAGTTCAGGGCAGGAACCCAGCAGATTGAAGAGATCGTAACGGCCAGGTTTCCGCAGGCAAGAGTCCTTCGGATGGATATGGATACGACTAGACAAAAAGACGGACATGAAAAAATTTTGTCTGCCTTTGCCAATCAGGAAGCAGAGATCCTGATCGGGACACAAATGATCGTAAAAGGTCATGATTTTCCAAATGTGACGTTGGTCGGCGTGCTGGCAGCCGATATGTCACTGTATTCCGATGACTACAGATCCGGGGAGCGTACCTTTCAGTTATTGACCCAGGCAGTGGGAAGAGCCGGACGGGGACGGAAAAAGGGAGAAGCAGTGATCCAGACGTACAGTCCGGAGCATTACAGCATCGTGACTGCGGCGGCACAGGATTACGAAGCCTTTTATGAAGAAGAGATCCGATACCGGCAGATGATGGGATATCCTCCGGTGGAGCATTTGCTGGCAGTTTTGACAAGCAGTGAGGACGAACAGCTGTTGGAGATGGGGGGCAGATATTTGAAAGAGTTTGCGGTGCGGATCGCCCCGAAGGAAACGACGCAGGTCATTGGCCCTGCAAGTCCGGGAATCGGAAAGATCAATGACGTATATCGCAAAGTAATCTACATAAAAGATGAAAATTATGATACACTTGTGAAAGTAAAGAACGGGTTGGAGCAGTATATTGAAGTAAATCCTGGTTATCGGAAGATCCGGATTCAATTTGATTTCGATCCGATGCATGTTTTTTAATAGATCACAGAGAATAAACAGAAGGGAACAGTGAGAATATGGCAATCAGAGAAATCAGAATTATGGGAGACGATATTTTAGAGAAGCAGTGCAAACCGGTCACAAAGATGACGCTTCGCACAAAGATTTTGATCGAGGATATGCTGGATACCATGTATGAGAAATACGGAGTCGGTCTGGCAGCCCCTCAGGTGGGAATCTTAAAACAGATCGTTGTGATCGACGTAGGAGAAGGTCCGATCGTTCTGATCAATCCGCGGATCATTGAGACAGACGGAGAGCAGACAGGAGAAGAAGGATGCTTAAGTCTTCCGGGAAAATGGGGGATCGTGACAAGGCCGAATTATGTGAAAGTACGGGCGCTTAATGAAGACATGGAAGAGGTAGAACTGGAAGGAGAAGGACTTCTTGCAAGAGCCTTCTGCCATGAGATCGATCATCTTTCAGGACATATGTACGTAGAACGAGTAGAGGATGGTCTGCATGATGTAGAAGAACCGCAAGAGGAGGAAGAATAGATGCGTGTGATTTTTATGGGAACCCCGGATTTTTCGGTGGGGACATTGGAAGCGTTGGTGGAAGCCGGACATGAGGTATGTCTGGCAGTGACACAGCCGGATAAGCCAAAGGGAAGAGGGAAAGAGATGCAGTTTCCTCCGGTAAAGGAAGCAGCGATCGCACATGGAATCCCAGTCTTTCAACCGGTGAAAGTAAGAGAAGCTGCCTGCGTAGAAGAACTGGCAAACTATCATGCAGATGTGATCGTGGTCATTGCATTTGGACAGATCCTGCCAAAAGAGATTCTGGAATTGACTCCGTACGGCTGTGTGAATGTGCATGCATCACTACTTCCGAAATACAGAGGGGCAGCACCGATCCAGTGGTCTATCATTGACGGAGAAGAAGTGACCGGAGTCACCACGATGCAGATGGATGAAGGGCTGGATACAGGAGATATGCTGCTAAAGACAGAAGTTGTCATTGCAGCGGATGAGACAGGAGAAAGTCTTCATGACAAACTTTCCGAAGCAGGAGCTGCACTTTGTGTGGAAACCTTAAAAGGACTGGAAGAGGGAACAATTGTTGCCATGAAACAGGGAGAAACTCCCACACATTATGCAAGTATGCTCACGAAAAAGATGGGAAATATCAACTGGAATGCGTCAGCAGTGGAAATTGAGCGTCTGATCCGGGGATTGAATTCCTGGCCGAGTGCCTATACTCATTGGGAAGAGAAAGTGGTAAAGATCTGGAGTGCAGAAGTAACGGGAGAACAGACGCAGGCACAGCCGGGAACAGTGACCCGGGTGACAAAAGACCAGATCGCTGTTCAGACGGGAGCAGGAACACTGCTCATCAAAGAACTGCAGATCCCGGGTAAAAAAAGGATGCACACGGATGCATTTTTAAGAGGATATCATTTGGAAGAAGGAACAGTATTTCATTCCTAAAGAAAAGGATGGAGGAACAGCATGTATTTTTATTATGATCCCACATATATGTTAGTCATTATCGGAGCGTTGATCTGTATGGCGGCATCTGTCCATGTCAACAGCACATACCGCAGATATGCGCAGGTGCGCAGCAGATCCGGTATGACCGGGAAAGAAGCAGCAGAGCGGATCCTTCGGGCGAACGGGATTTATGATGTAACGGTACATCATATTCCGGGGAATCTGACGGACCATTACAATCCGGCAAAGAAGACCCTGGGGCTTTCGGATGCAACGTATCATTCGGCATCGGTTGCGGCAATTGGAGTTGCGGCTCATGAATGCGGGCATGCGATTCAGCATGCCAGAGGATATGCGCCGCTTCGGATCCGGGGTGCTTTGGTTCCGGTTGCCAATTTTGGTTCTATGGCAGCCTGGCCGCTGATCTTGATCGGATTGTTTCTAAATGGAAATACAGCGACTTTGCTGATCAACGTTGGAATTTTACTGTTTTCAGCTGCTGTGTTGTTTCAGATCGTGACTTTACCGGTGGAGTTTAATGCATCCAGCCGTGCGATTCGGATTCTGGAAACTTCCGGGATGTTGTATCCGGAAGAAATGAGTCAGACAAAGGCCGTGCTTCGGGCGGCTGCTATGACGTATGTGGCAAGTGCGGCATCGATGATCCTGCAACTACTTCGTCTGATCATCATAAGCGGAGGAAGAAGAGATGACTAAACAGGTGACAGAACGAGAATTGGTGCTGGCGATTTTAATGGAAGTGACCCAGCAGAATGTCTACAGCCATCTGGCATTGAACAGTGTGCTGGAGAAGTATCAGTATCTGGAGAAAAAAGAGCGTGCCTTCATTACACGAGTGACAGAAGGTACTCTGGAGCATATGATCGAACTGGATTATATTTTGAATCAGTTTTCGAAAGTGAAAGTCAATAAGATGAAGCCTGTGATCCGGAACATTCTCCGCAGTGCGGTCTATCAACTGAAATACATGGACAGTGTACCGGATTCTGCAGTGTGCAACGAGGCTGTCAAGCTGGCAGTGAAAAAAGGCTTTGGCACGCTTCGAGGATTCGTCAATGGTGTGCTCCGTAATGTGGCGAGGGGGCTGGATCAGGTAGAGTATCCAAAAGAAGGAATTCCAAGACTGTCGGTATGCTATTCCATGCCGGAGTGGATTTTATCTTTGTGGGAGAAGAGTTATGATCTGGCTACGATAGAAACCATGCTTCAGGCATTTCAGAAGGAGGCTCCTGTGACCATCCGGTGCAATCTTGCAAAGACCACTCCAGAAGAACTAAAACGGTCTCTGGAGCAGGAAGGAGTAACGGTGATCTCTCATCCGTATCTTTCCTATGCATTCTGGATCCAGGGATATGATCATCTGGCAGAATTGTCCAGTTTCCAAAAAGGAAGATTTTATGTACAGGATATCAGCTCCATGCTGGTAGGTGAGATCGCAGCTCCCAATGCAGGGGACCGGGTGATCGATGTCTGTGCAGCGCCCGGCGGAAAAGCACTTCATATTGCGGAAAAATTAAAGGGAACAGGAAGTGTAGAGGCACGGGATCTAAGCCCGTATAAAGTAGGTCTGATCGATGAAAATATTGAGAGAAGCGGCTTGACAAATATCCGTGCAGTCCAGCAAGACGCTACGATGTTTGATTCGGATGCAGAAGAAGCAGCGGATCTAGTGATCGCAGATCTTCCATGCTCTGGGTTGGGAGTCTTGGGAAAAAAGACAGATTTAAAATATAAGGCGACTGAGCAGGGAACAAAAGAACTGGCAGAACTTCAAAAAGAAATCCTGAAAAATGCTGCAAAGTATGTCCGACATGGGGGTGTGCTGATCTACAGTACATGTACCATCAATCCTGCAGAAAATATGGAAAATGTACATTGGTTTTTGAAGGAGTTTCCGGAATTTACCATGGCGCCGATCGCAGACAAACTGTGTCCTAAGCTTCGCAAGAGCGTGCAGGAAACAGGATGCCTGCAGCTGCTACCGGGAATTCATGACAGTGATGGATTTTTTATTGCCAGATTTGAAAAGAAATAAAGGATAGAAAAGATGAAAAAAGATATTCGCGCATATACATATGAACAATTGACAGAAGAAATGGAGCGCATCGGAGAGAAAAAGTTCCGGGCAAAACAGATTTATGAATGGCTGCATGTAAAACTTGTGGATGGGTTTGACGAGATGACGAATCTTTCCAAGGCGCTTCGGGAAAAACTGGAAGAGGAATATGTGATCCTTCCGGTTACGATGCTGGAGCGGCAGGTGTCAAAACTGGATGGAACCAATAAATTTTTGTTTCGGCTGTCAGATGGAAATGTAGTGGAAAGCGTGTTGATGCGCTACAAACATGGAAATTCTGTCTGTATTTCTTCTCAGGTGGGATGCCGCATGGGATGTCGGTTCTGCGCCTCCACCATTGGCGGACTGGAGCGGAACTTGTCTCCGTCCGAGATGCTTGGGCAGATCTATCAGATCCAGAAGATTACAGGAGAGCGGGTTTCCAATGTGGTAGTGATGGGAACCGGAGAACCTATGGACAATTATGAAAATTTCCTGACATTTGTCAGAATATTGACGGACGATCATGGGCTTCATATCAGTCAGAGAAATGTGACAGTGTCTACCTGTGGCATTGTTCCCAAGATCAGGGAGCTGGCTTTGCAACATCTGCAGATCACACTGGCGCTTTCTTTGCATGGTTCGACTCAGGAAAAGAGAAAACAGCTGATGCCGGTGGCAAATAAGTATGAACTGCAGGAAGTGCTGGATGCCTGTGATTTTTATTTTCAGGAGACAGGTCGCAGGGTGACGTTTGAATATAGTCTGGTTCACGGAGTGAATGATACAGAAGCGGATGCACAAGAATTGACCGGCATTTTAAAATCCAGAAACTGTCATCTGAACCTGATCCCGGTCAATCCGATTAAAGAGCGTGATTTTCAGCAGCCGTCCCGCAAAAATGCGTTGAATTTCAAAAATAAACTTGAAAAAAGCGGAATAAATGTTACTATAAGAAGAGAAATGGGCGCAGATATTGATGGAGCCTGCGGCCAGCTCAGAAGACGCTATGTAAAAACAGAGAAAGAGTAAAGGAGAAAGCGTATGAAGACATTTTCCATTACGGATGTTGGGATGGTAAGACAAGTGAATCAAGATTATGTCTATATGACAGATACCCCTCTGGGACCTCTTCCGAATCTGTTTGTCGTGGCAGATGGAATGGGCGGTCATCAGGCAGGAGATTATGCTTCCAAGTATACCGTGGAAGTACTAAAAAGAGAACTTGAGAACACAGCCGAACAGGATGTGGAGAGAGCGCTTGTTTCTGCAGTGAAGACGGCAAACCGGGAGATCATCAAAAAGGCATCGGAGGATCCTCATTTGAAAGGAATGGGAACTACAGTTGTAGTTGCGACGATTGTGGATCAGATGATGTATTTTGCCAATGTGGGAGACAGTCGTCTCTATCTGATCAATCAGGGCATCATCCAGCTGACCAAAGACCATTCTCTGGTGGAAGAGATGGTGCGGCTTGGAGGGATCAAGCCGGAGGAGGCAAAACATCACCCGGACAAGAATATTATTACACGGGCAATCGGAGCGAAAGCCAGTGTTGAAGTGGATTTTTATGAGCACCGTCTGAAAAAGGGAGACATCATTTTGATGTGTACAGACGGACTCAGCAATATGGTTGAGGATGAAGAGATGTTCCATATTGTACAGGGGGGCAGAGATATTGTAGAATCTGCAGTGTCTCTGGTAGAAACGGCAAAGGAAAACGGTGGAACAGACAACATCGGCATTGTACTGGTGGAGCCGTTTGCGGATGAGGTGAGTATATGTTAAAAGAAGGGACTTGTTTAGGAAAGCGCTATGAAATTCTAAATCGCATCGGTTCCGGTGGGATGGCAGATGTATATAAAGGAAAAGACCATAAGCTGAACCGGTTTGTGGCGATCAAAGTGTTAAAGAGTGATTTCCGTTCGGATGAGACGTTTATCCAGAAGTTTTTAAGTGAAGCCCAGGCGGCGGCCGGATTGATGCATCCGAATGTGGTAAATGTATATGATGTGGGACAGGATCGGGGACTGTATTATATGGTCATGGAGCTTGTAGAAGGCATCACACTGAAAGAATATATCGAGAAAAAGGGAAGACTTTCGGCAAAAGAAACGATCAGTATTTCCATTCAGATGGTCACAGGAATTCAGGCAGCTCATAATCAGCATATCGTACATCGGGATATCAAACCTCAGAATATTATAATTTCCAAAGACGGAAAAGTGAAAGTGACAGATTTCGGGATTGCAAGAGCAACAACTTCTTCCAATACGATTAGTACGAGCGTGATGGGATCTGTACATTATACATCACCGGAGCAGGCAAGAGGCGGAGTGGTGGATGAAAAAAGTGATATTTACTCTGCGGGGATCACCATGTATGAGATGGTGACAGGACATGTGCCGTTTGATGGGGATTCTACAGTTTCTGTTGCTTTGAAGCACTTGCAGGAAGAGATTGTTTCGCCTGCAGTGGAAGTGCCGGATATTCCAAAGAGTTTGGAAAAGATCATTTTAAAGGCAACGCAGAAGAGTACCATGCAGAGATATCAGAACTGTGAAGAACTGATCCTGGACTTGAAGCGCGCACTGGTGGATCCGCAAGGTGGATTTGCTGCAGGTGCAGCGCACAAGAGCAGTTCGGATGAGACAGTGATCATGGATACCCAGGAAATCGCAAGGGTTCAGAACCGTAAATATGATGACTACGAGGATCCTGATGAGGATGACGATTATGATCTGGATGATGACGAGGATGATTACGATACAAGAGACAGAAGGCAGGCAAGACGTGAGGATTCCAGGAGAGGCAAGAAAGAAGAAGTTGATCCGCAGATGAAAAAGGTGACCAGGATCCTGATGATCGTGGTAGCAGTGATCGTAGCCATCGGCGTGATTTTTGGAATCAGTAAAGCAGTTGGCAGCCTGAAACCGGAAAAGGTAGTTACCGATGAAAAAGAGAAAAAAGTAAAAGTACCGGATGTCAGAGGTATGACAGAAAAAGAGGCAAGAGACGAGTTGTCAAAACTGAATCTGGGACTCCAGTCAAAAGGAAGCATTCCGTCTGATACGTATGATAAGGGAGAAATTGCAAAACAGAGCCATAAGTCTGGCGAGAAAGTAGCCAAACATACGACCATTGAAGTATACATCAGCAGCGGTCCTGCAGAAAAGACCGTGAAAGTGCCGGATGTCGTTGGCAAGTCGGAGGCAGATGCACAGAAGATGCTGGAAGATAAAGGATTTCTGGTAGAATTTGGATCAGACTACAGCGACAGTGTGCCGCAGGGGCATGTCATTTCCACCAATCCGACAAGTGGTACGGAGTGGAAAGAAGGCGATACGGTTACGATGATTGTGAGCAAAGGAAAGCAAAAAATCAACGTGCCGGATGTATCCGGACAGGATCCGTCTGCTGCTGCAGGAACTCTTCAGGGAGCAGGACTTACCCTTGGAAGCGAAGTTTCCAGTGAGTACAGTGATGAATTTGACGCAGGTACGATTATCCGGACAGAACCGGCAGCAGGAAAAGAAGTGGAAAAAGGAACAGCAGTCAATTATGTCTTAAGCAAAGGAAAGAAGACAGAGACTGTCAAGATGCCGACGCTGAGTGGCAAGACAAGAAGTCAGGCAGAAGCAGAACTGATCGAATTGGGGCTGACCCCGAATGTAACAGAAGCATATGATTCCACAGTAACCAAAGGTTATGTGATCAGTCAGTCAGTCACACCGGGAAGCCAGGTGGAAAAAGGAATGACGGTTGATATTGTGATCAGTCTTGGACCAGAGAATGTAGAGCCAGAGCCTCCTGTAGATGGAGGCTCCGGTGGAGAGGATAACGGGACTGGCGGCGGATCAACGGGATGGAATCATTTATAACAGAGGCGTTTATGCAAGGAAAGATAATCAAAGGGATTGCCGGATTCTACTACGTTCATGTAGCTGGATTCGGTGTTTATGAGTGTAAGGCAAAAGGCGTATTCCGGAAGGAGAAGATCAAACCTCTGGTAGGAGATAACGTCGAGATAGAAGTTTTAGATGAAGAGACCAAAAAAGGAAATGTTATTCAGATCGCTCCAAGGAAGAATGAACTGATTCGTCCGGCGGTGGCTAATATCGATCAGGCGCTGGTCGTGTTTGCAGTGACAAAGCCGACCCCGCATTTTAATTTGCTGGATCGATTTCTGGTGATGATGGAGCGAAAAGAGATTCCGGTCATTTTATGTTTTAATAAAAAGGATATCGCAGAACAACCGGAGATCGCAGAATTGGAAGCAATCTATGAAAAGTGCGGGTATCCGATCGTGTTTACCAGTGCAAAAAAACAGGAAAATGTAGAAGAAATCCGCTGGATGCTTCAGGGCAGGACAACAGCCATTGCAGGGCCGTCCGGCGTTGGAAAATCATCTCTGATCAATCTGCTGCAGGATCAGGTGCAGATGGAGACCGGAAGCATCAGCAAAAAGATCGAGAGGGGAAAACATACGACCCGCCACTCGGAACTGATCGCAGTAGATCCAAAGTCCTATATCATGGATACGCCGGGATTCAGTTCCCTGTATGTCAACGATTTTCCGAAAGAAGAATTGAAATATTATTTCCGGGAATTTGAACCCTATGAGGGAACCTGCAGATTTCAGGGATGCGATCATGTGCACGAACCGGGATGTGCAGTCAAGGAAGCTCTGGAAGCAGGAAAGATCCACCCGGTCAGATATCAAAACTATCTGGAAATGTATACAGAACTGAAAGAAAAGAAGAGGTATTGATTTATGAAAAATAAACTGGCGCCATCGATTTTATCGGCGGATTTTAAATGTCTTGGAGAACAGTTGAAAGCGACAGAAGTAGCAGGAGCAGAATATATCCATTTTGATGTGATGGATGGAATGTTTGTTCCGAGTATTTCGTTTGGAATGCCGGTTCTGGCATCCATCAAAGGACATACAGAGCAGGTGATGGATGTACATCTGATGGTTACAGAACCAATTCGATATGTGGAAGCATTTGCAAAAGCAGGGGCAGATATCCTTACGGTACACACGGAAGCATGTACAGATCTGGAAGAGACTGTGGACAAGATCCATGCCTGTGGAATGAAAGCAGGGGTATCCATTAAACCCAATACACCGGTATCTGCACTGGAACCGGTTCTGGAAAAGACAGAAATGTTTCTGATCATGTCCGTGGAGCCGGGATTTGGAGGACAGGCATTTATTCCGGAGTCGCTGGATAAGATCAGGGAATTGAGAATGTTGCTGAACGAGAGAAAAATTACGGCAGATATTGAAGTAGATGGCGGTATTTACCACAGCAATGTAAAAGAGGTACTGGATGCAGGAGCCAATGTAATCGTAGCAGGTTCTGCAGTATTCAAAGGGGATGCGGCAGAAAATGTGAAGAATTTTATGGAGATTTTAAACGCGGATGAATAAATGGACGGTGATCGTAAGCGGAGGAATGCTGGAAAAAGCATTTACAAAGAAGGTTCTAAAGCATCCTGAGATCGAATATATTGTCGGGGTGGATCGGGGACTGGAGTTCCTTTATCAGGAAAATATCTGTCCGGATTACATCGTAGGAGATTTTGACAGTGTGTCCCAAGAAGTTTTGCAATACTATGAACAGGAGGCAAAAGTGTCGGTTCGAAGGTTTAATCCAGTCAAGGATGCTTCTGATACGGAAATCGCGTTGCGATTGTGCCTGCAGTTTGGGAAACAAAAGATATTGCTGCTTGGAGCTACCGGAAATCGTATTGATCATGTTTGGGCGAATGTGCAGATTTTAAAAATCGGACTGGATGCAGGCGCGGATGTGCGGATTTTAGACAGTCATAATCAGATTCGCCTGCTGGATCAGGAAATCACCCTTTCGAAACAAGAGGCATATGGATCGTATTTTTCGGTATTTCCGCTTGGCGGCTGTGTGGAACAGTTTAATATAGAAGGGGCAAAATATCCGTTGAAGGATCATACCCTGACGCCTTATGACAGTCTTTGTGTGAGCAATGCGTTTGAAGAGGCGGAGGTCAGGATTTCTTTTCCGGACGGAAGAGTGATTTTGATGGAGACGAGGGATTGAGAGAGGTACGGATAGATTCAGAATAAAAGCTGTAAGATTTTCAGAGATGGAATCTTATGGCTTTTTCTGTGGATGCAGATTTTTGGAATATAGGATTGCTGAGTTGTTGGATTTGAATGTTGAAAGTTGGAAAGTGTGAGAATAAATGGTATAATGTCTGCAATTTGAATCGAGGCGGAAAGGCTAATTTGAGGAGGTTTTGTAATGGAGAGTGTAGGAAGAGAATCAGCAAAAGATATTTACATGTAGTTTGATTGATTATATTGCGAGAAAAACGAAAATACAAGAAGAGAGATTGTAAATGAATTAGGAAAAAAGAACCTTCAGAAAATTTATAATTTAGCGGATGTCTATCACAGTGATAATATCGAACGTGTCAGTGATGATTTTATTAGAGAAGCAAAAATTATTAAAAGTTTATAATTCATTTATCAGCAGTAAAATAGATGATTATAACAGCAGTAGGTATTATGAAAATCCATCTTATCTGCCGGAATGCTATTTGGAAAACAAAGTGATTGATTAGATGGAGGTATCAGATACTATTTTGAGATAGAAAGGAAGAACCAAACGGTATGCAAAATGACAGCACATCGAATCAAAGAAGGGAAAAAGCATTCTCAAAGCTTGGAGAAGCGCTCGAGCAGGGGCAGTTTGAACTGCTGTTTACAGAAGAAAAGATTCGTCTTGTCTATCTGATGAATGATGCAGTGGAAAGCTTTCTTGTCTTTGAACATGCAAGGATGACTGGAGAGTACATAGTGGAGTGGGAAGGTGACATTGAGGCTGAGTTAAGTATCCCGGAAGAAGTGGGCGGTGAGTATGTACTTGTAGTTCGTCGTGGAGATACGGTAGTGACACTCTTTTTTGAGGATTTGAGGGAAGAAATTTATTTGTATGATTATGGAGAGATTGGACATTTCTGGGTGAAAGGCGCAGAATATCTGCGTCAGATTGAATATAAGATTGCGATCGTACGTGATAAGCTGGATTATCTGGGAGAAGAATATTGTAATCAGATCGAGAAGAAGTTTACAGCACTTGCAGACTTTCCCCCACTGAATCATTGCTGCTATCCGGCGGTTTCGGAGCAGTATATTGTTCCGAGAGAGGATCCGTGGATACCGTCTGCGGCGGCTCACCAGGTGATACAGGAACTTGCAGCTGCAGCAAAAGACGAAAAATTATTGAGAAGCCTGCGGTTTTATCAAAAATATCCATGGAAATGGATGGCAAAAAGAATTGCACGAATGTTGGAAGACAGAAAGCATGCAGCAGTTACAGATCTTTTATTGGAAAAATTGAAGATGGCAGCAGCAAGTTATCCGAGACGTGAATTTACAGCCGAAGAAGAAAGAAGGAATCGTGTGATCGAGAAAAAAGCACTTGAACGAAAAAGAGAATTGGAGAAGCAGGGAGTTCAGGTCAATGTATTCCGGGAAGAGCCGTTTGCTGCATCGAAAGATTCGATCCAATATAAAGTGAGTCTGATGATCTGGGACAAGAAAGGGAAAAAACGGAAAGTACAGATAGTGGAATTTCAGTAAAATTCTTTTGATCAAAATGATATGATCCGGAGAATATGAAATGGATGAATATGAAACTGGATATTCACAAAGGTGTAATGGTGTGTTACAATGTAAATCGTTGTATTAGAGTGTCTGAAAACCCTTGAAATCAAAGGGGTCAATAGGAGGAAATAGAAAAAATGAAATTAGGTATCGTTATTATTTGCCTGATTTCATGTATGTCCGTATAAGTCGTTAAAAGCCTTTAAATGCTGATAGCTAGAGCATTTAGCGGATTTCGGACTCGGATATAACTCCATATAAATTCATATAAGTTTTTGAAAAATGGCCCACTTTGTGGCCCACTG
>Snoopy_p1__coassemble_884_pt1 | contig 14498 bp, 11 predicted proteins | sample Snoopy_p1__metabat2_high_PE_024 | metagenome-assembled genome bin Snoopy_p1
TCCTGATATGAGAAAAGCCCGAGCATACGCTCGGGACTTTGTCTACAGTCTGAAAGGCGGTATAAACCGCCTTTTTATAGTTCAGATAAATATTTGATAAAAATGGATGCTGTCCAACAGAAAGATTTATCTCTTAATCCTTTTCCTGTTTTGGCATTGAAATTTTCTGCAAATCCATTTTCTTTTACCATATTACAAAATTTTTCTGCAAGATGTGCTGCTAGGGAATTTTCCCCACAATCTTTTAGCCCCTCTACAATCAAATAAGTAGAGGGAGCCCATATAGGCCCTCTCCAATAGGCATCATCCTCGTAAAATGGGCTGTTCAAAGCTTCTGTAGAAATTCCGTAATCTGTTATATAATATTCTTTTATATCGTACAAAATATTTTTTAATATATTTGGAGGCAATTTGTTTCCCAGTATAATAGAAATATAGGGCATAATACTTCTGTTTTCAATTATCTGACCATTCAAGGATTCTTTTACAACAGGTCTATCATCTACGAAGAAATATTTTAGAAAGCAATCCAATGTTTTTTGGGAGAGAGCTTTCCAATAATCAGATTCACCGTTTTCTAAATTTTCACTGATATCGGCTAAAAAATCCATAGATTTTATGATATAAGCCGTCAGATCAGGTGAATCAATGGGAATTTGATATCGGAAAATACTACTGTTATCTTGCCCGGAGTCATTGCCATGAAAATATTCAAAAATACCATCATTATTGGAGTCTTTATATTGGATGTAATACCTTACCTGTTTTGTTATCCAACGATAAACATCTGAAAGTTCTTCTACTGATAAATTAAGATCTTTTATTATCCTAGATAAAAGATATCCATGTACAGGCGGTTTGCAGAAATTCCATCTTATTGTTGAATCACTTACCGAGCCAGGTAGTTGTCCAAAAGCATCCTGGTGCTCAAAAACCAGTTTTATCTGCTCAAAAGCAAATTTAGGATTTATTTTTGAGAGTCCTATAGCTATAAACGCATGATCCCAGGACCATACTCCGGGAAAGTTGTTTATAGATGCATACACTGCTGAATGTTTTAAGTTTCCCAAAGGACCAACTGTGGATGACCATAATATATAAAGTGCATTTTTTAAAGCAGTACTATATTCGGATTTATGTAAGGTAAAAGTGGCGGAAAATTCTTCGAAATTTTTTCTGCTATTGTATAATGCCTTTGTGAAATCATAATCTTTGTTATAATTGGGAATTGTGTTGTGGGTTGGGATATCTTCTATTATAAATTTAAATGTATTCTCTTCTAAAGAAGTTATTTTTATAATGGATATACTGTTCGTTTTTTCTGTACTACCAGAAGAGTCGTAATTTATATCTTGAAAAAGTTCAATAGTTCCATCTAAAAGATATACCATATATTTTGATAAATTTTTATAGCTGTTGACTATGACATAATGATGTTCCCGTGTTCCTAACATGTAGTTATACTCAAAATTGTATAATGGCATGGAATCCAACATAACTCCAAGACCTTTTCCGATACCTTCTACAATAATTCTGGAACTGTCGAAAAAGCAAATATCTATATTTCCGTAAGCTGTTTTTATACGAATCAAATTTTCATCTGCTGTATATTTATACGGGATAGCGTTACCATTGTAACACGGTATAAACTTCAGACTTTTCATATTTCCCTTTGATACGCCATGAAGTGATTTTAAATACAACTCATTATTATCATATGCCATCGACATATAAGAATCAAAATAACTAAAATTAGTGATAGAAAGATCCATAAAGATTCTCCTTTAATCTTTAATCTGTATAAACAGGTTTTGGATTGATTATATACTTGAAATACAATAAATGTCAATAATAATGCAAGAATTAAATTATTGTTGACAACATGTTTAAACATGTGTATGATTAAACTGTTTAAACAGGTTTGAAAAGCAATATTTTTATTAAGGAGGTTCTATTATGAGCAGTTTAAAAAGCGATGTGTCTTTGATCGTAAAAGCCATAGGAGGGGCAGAGAATATTCAGAGTGCAACTCATTGTGTTACACGGCTTCGACTTATTTTGAAAGATCAAAACAAAATTGATGTGAAAGCTCTTGATGAAATTGAATGTGTCAAAGGAAATTTTCTTGCCGGAGGACAATTTCAGATTGTTATAGGTACAGCGGTTGAAAAAGTTTATAATGAATTTATAAAACAGACAGGTGCTGAAGAAGTCAGCCAAAGTGAAGCAAAAGAAATTCTCAATGAAAAAAAGAACCCATTACAAAAACTTGTTCGTATACTAGGGGATATATTTATACCCATACTTCCAGCAATTGTTGCTGCAGGACTTCTCATGGGAATCAATAATATGCTTGCAAATCCGGGGATTTTTTATGAGAAGTCATTCATAGAGGTGCATCCTCAATGGGCAGGAATAGAACAAATCATAAATATGATTGCAAGCACAGCATTTGCATTTCTTCCGGCTCTTGTGGGATATTCAGCTGTTAAAAAGTTTGGTGGCAATCCTGTGCTAGGTATTGTTCTTGGACTTGTACTTGTCAATCCTTCTCTTATGTCGGCGTATGACTATGCAGCGGATCCTTCATCCGCACCCTATTGGAATATATTTGGACTTCATGTAAATCAGGTTGCTTATCAAGGGCAGGTAATACCTGTAATAGTTGCATCCTGGATACTTGCCAATCTTGAAAAAACACTGAAAAAATGGATACCAGATTCATTACAAATGGTGCTCGTATCACCACTTTCAATACTGATAACAGGTATAGTTACATTTGTAATTATAGGACCTGTTACAATGGCAGGAGCCAATGTAATAACATCTGGAGTTGTAAAACTTTTTGAAATGTCACCGATTATTGCAGGAGCAGTTTATGCTTTGATTTCTCCTCCGCTTGTTATAACAGGAATGCATCATTTATTTCTTGGTGTGAATCTTCAGATGGCAGGCACTCTTGGATATGTAACTTTATGGCCGATTGGAGAAACAGTTACAATGGCAACAGGTGCTGCAACACTTACCATGTATTTTATTTTAAAGTATCAGAAAAACAAAACGCTTAGCAATGTTTCGTTTGCAGCGACTATATCTGCTTGGCTTGGAATCACAGAACCTGCTATTTATGGTATCAATCTTAGATTTAGATATCCTTTTGTAGCAGTAATGCTTGGAAGTGCTTGTGGAAGTGCATTTCTTGCTGCTTCTGGGATAAAGGCCACATCAGTAGGTGTAGGTGGAATATTCTCGTTCCTTTCTGTATTTCCTGAGATGTGGTCCACATATTTTATTGGAGAAGGCATCGCTTTCCTTATAACGGTGATAATTACAGTGGCATTTTGGAAAAGTGGAAAATTTGAAAAATAATCAGTGATAAAGTGAAAATCAAATGTTTTTTGAATCGGTAAATAATTCTATAAAGTAAATTTACTCAGAATCAAGCGGAAACGCCCCTTTTGTTAGATGTAAAATCTAATGAAAGGGGTTTTTAGTACCAACCGATATGTGTTTCAAGTGGAAAAATAAAAACAGATGAAACTATGCTTGCAGTCTTTTTTCAGATAAGATACAGTATAATACATACAAAGCAAGTGGAGCGGGGAGGAAAACGAGATGAATACTGTAAAAGTGAGAAATTTGGAGATTGGAACGGGCATGCCGAAAATCTGTGTTCCGGTAGTAGGAAAAACGACATCGGAGATTTTAGAAAATGCAGAGAAGGCAGTACAGGCAAAACCAGATGTTGTGGAGTGGAGAGCAGACTGGTATGAAGAGGTGTTTGCATTTGCAAGTGTTGAGTACGTGTTGTGTAATCTGAGAGAAATATTGGGAGAAATTCCGCTGTTGTTTACATTCCGTACACAGGCCGAGGGCGGAGAGCAGACAATCAAAAAGGCAGAATATCAGGAATTGAATGAAATGGTGATTCGTACGGGAATCGCAGATGTGATAGATGCAGAATTGTCTGCAGGAGAAGAAATCGTGGAGGTGTTGATCAGAACAGCACATAGCTGTGGAGTGAAAGTTGTCGTTTCCAATCATGATTTTGAAAAAACTCCTGCTAAAGAGGAGATGATAGCAAGGCTTCAGAAAATGCAGGCACTTGGAGCTGATTTGCCAAAGATTGCGGTGATGCCAAGGGAGAAAAAGGATGTACTTCGATTGCTTGCGGCGACTTTGGAGATGGCAGAAATGTATGCAGACCGTCCGATTATTACTATGTCTATGGCAAAAGACGGGGCTGTCAGTAGAATGTGTGGAGAGGTGTTTGGTTCTGCACTGACCTTTGGTGCAGTGGGACAAACATCGGCTCCTGGGCAGATTGAGACAGAAAAATTAAGAGAAATTTTGAAAGTTTTTCATGGGAGTGAGAAGGCGGCAGAAAACAAAGACTCAGAAAGAAAATAGGAGTGTGAGAGTGAAGACAGATGGTCAGTCAATCAAGATAATCTGTCTTTTTTCTATTTTGAAATAGTAAATATGCACAAAAAAGTGAGAAAAAAATCTATGATTTATACAAATAGTATAAAATAAATTGACAGTGAAAAAATCATATGCTATATTTAAGCCAACTTAATGATGCTTTTGTAAAATAAGAGTTGTAAGACTCTATATATTTTACAACAAAAATGAACCGGTTCATTTTTAGAAAGAAAAGAGGAGAAATAGCATGAAAAAGAAAAAAGTAATGAGTGTTGTATTGGCAGCGATTATGACCGTAGGACTGTTGAGTGGATGTGGTACATCAAAGGAGTCTGACAGTAAAGAAGGGGAACAGGTGACTTTAAATTATTGGACATGGTTTCCAAGCACAGATCAGATCGAAGAGACGGTGAAAGCGTTTGAAAAAGAAAATCCCGATATTAAAATTAACATGACCGTGATGGAGAGCAAGGCATTTCAGGAAAAAGTGCCGTTAGCTTTAAGCACAGAAGAGGATATTGATGTAATTGGGGTTCAGCCATCGGCATTTGCAGAAGAAGTACAGGATTATCTGGCTAATTTGGATGAATTAATGCCAGAGGCTGCAGGAGAGGATTGGAAAGACATGTATTCAGAAAAATGTCTGGAGCAGGGAAATCATTTGACAAGTGGGGATACAAAAATGCTTGTGCTGACAAATTCAGGCTCCATGATTGGATATTATAATGCGGCACTTTTAAAAGAGTTGGGATGCGATGTTCCAAAAACAATCGAAGAATATAAAGTGGTTGCAGAAAAGTTAAAAGAAAAATATCCAGATAAATATGCAGGGGTATTTGCAGGAAAAGACGCGTGGGTGATGGATGAAATGATGCTTACTGTATTGGGACAGCAGGGAGATTACTATAATCAGTGGAGATATGACGGAGCAGATGTAGACAGTAAAGAATATAAAATGGCATTTGAAGGATTTAAAAAATTCTTTGATGAAGGTATTTTTACAAAAGATACATTAGATTTAGATTATGCAAGTGCAACGGAAGAGTTTACCAATGGAAATGCGCTTGTGTATTATATGGGATCGTGGGAATCTCCACTTCTTTCAAAACAGTTGAGAGAAAAGAATGGAATTGAACTTGAAGATGTTGGTGCGATGGCATTGCCGATTGTGGAGAAGGATGGAACAGCATCTGTTAGATCTTATATTGATTCTGGAATTGGAATTGTAGACTATTCAGAGAAAAAAGAAGCAGCTGCAAAATTTGTGGCATATTTGACACTTGGAGAAGGTGCAGATATTTTTGGAAAACAGCTGACAGGGACTTCGGCAAAAAAAGAATTTTCAGTAGATGAAAGCCTGTTTGCCTCAGATACAGCAAAGCAAGGGTGGGATACCGTTGTAGAGTTAATCAACAACGGAACAGCGGACAGAAATAATGTTTCCGGATATTCAGATATCGAAGGGGCAGAAGTGCAAAGTTATATCAATGGTACGAAGACGGTAGACGAGGCATTGAAAACTTGTCAGAAAGAGTGGACCAGCGGAAAATATTAGAAATCATGATTAGAGGGCAGGAAAATGGCAGAATTAAACAAATTAAACAAGAAGAGCCAGAAAAGAAATAACAGGGCGGGATTTTTATTTCTCCTGCCCTTGATAGTGATATTTATCGGGCTGCTTGGATATAGTTTTTATTTTTTGATCGTAAACAGTTTTCGTGACGTTACGATTACCTTCAGACATACAGAGTTTACTGGACTTGCTAATTATAAGACGGTTTTGACAGATTTGAAATTTTGGCGCTCTTTGCTGAATACCTTTATTTTATCAGCGGCGAATATTTTTTGTGGATTGACATTTGGATTTTTCATTGCAATCGTTTTAAATTTCAAGATGAAAGGCAAGCGTTTTTTTCATGCATTGTTCTTTATTCCGTCTATGCTTCCGATTGCCTTGATGGCAGCAGTATTTAGCTCCATGCTGGAATATAAGAATGGAATTATCAATCAGCTGTTGCGAGGCGTTGGATTGGATGTACTGGCACAGAGATGGCTGGCGGATCCCAGACTTGCTATTTTTTCGGTGTGTTCTGTCTCTGTTTTTTTGATTGGAATTCCGATTATGTATTATACTGCAGATCTGACAACGATCAGTGACAGTGTATTAGAGGCTGCAACCATGGACGGAGCAAAGACACGGCATCAGTTGTTTCTGGTGATTTATCCGATGTTAAAAAATACACATAAAACAATTATCTTATCCATGCTTCTCGGGGGATTCCGTGAGATGGAAAGAGTGTTCCTGATGACGGATGGGGGTCCGGGAGGAAAAACGGAAATTATAGGAACTTATATTTATCGTGCAACGAGATCAGCAGGTTCGAATATTGGGTTGGTATGCGCAGCGGCAATTGTCGTTCTGATCGTGGCATTTTTGATTTCCTTTATTCAGCTGAGACTTACAGAAAAGAATGGATAGGAGGAATCAACGATGAAAAAGAAACAGGAAAAAATGCAGGATAAAGATCTGTTTTCGATCTCAAAAGGAAGCAGGAGAGGGATGATCGTATTTTTAGTTTTAATGACACTGATCTGGATGATTCCTATTTATTCTCTGGTGAAAGATTCGTTAAAAGTAAATGGAATTCAGAACTATGTATATGTCTTGACCAATAAGATTAACGGAGTCCCTTTTTACCGGTATTTTATGAATTCTGCAATCAATGCAGTAGGTGCGTCGTTGCTGCTGGTGCTGATTTGTTCCTTTGCAGGATTTGCCTTTTCTAAAATTGAGTTTACAGGAAGAAAATGGATTTATAGCATGGTAGTCATGTGTCTTGCAATATCAGGTCCAATTTTGATTATTCCGTTGTTTTACATATATAAGACAGCGCATTTGTATAACACACACTTAGCGGTTATTTTATCAGAATGTCTGATTACGATCCCGTTTGGAGTTCTTATGATGAAGAACTTTTTTGATGGTCTGCCGGGGGAATTGATGGAATCGGCAAATGTGGATGGGGCGAATATTGTACAGACCTATTTTAAAATTTATTTGCCTTTGGCAAAACCAGCTGTGATCAATCTGGTAGTATTGCAGTTAATGTGGTCATTTCAGGATTTTTTATTCCCGCTGATGTTTCTTACAAGGGATCAGGCATACACAACGACAGTTGCAGTAAATGCCTTTAAAGGCGCTTATGGAATGAGCGCGCAGAGCCTTGGACGATACAATGCGGCGTTGGTATTGATTTCGATACCGACAATTTTAATTTTTGTATTTGCACAGAAATATATTGTAAATGGAGTGACATCAGGAGCAGTCAAAGAATAGAGAGAAAGAGAGAAAAGAAATGAATACAACATTATGGTATGAAGCCCCTGCATCCTCTTTTTGTGATGCATTGCCAGTTGGAAATGGGAGTCTTGGGGCAGTTGTGTATGGTGGAGTGCCAGAAGAATGTATGTCATTGAATTTGGATACATTATGGTCAGGAACCGGAAGAAGAATGGAGCAGAAAATTGCCAAACATGTATTGGAAGATGTAAAAAAACAATGCGCACAAGAACATTATTTTGAAGCACAGAATCTGATCGAAAGGAAGATGCTAGGGCAATATAATGAGTCTTATATGCCTCTTGGAAGTTTTCGATACCATTATTATGGAATAGAGAATGTAGAAAATTACAGAAGAGAATTGGATTTAGAAGAAGCTGTTGTGCGAACGGAGTTTACGTGTGGAGGCGAGCAATATAAGTCGGAGGTGTTTGTATCAAATCCGGATCATGCAATGATAGTGCGGCTGGTATCAGAAACAAAAATGAAGATTGATTTTTGGCTGGAAAGTAAATTGCAGACAATCTCAACAATACAGCGGGAAAACAGCCAAATGATTTCTGGAAATGCACCAAGTCATGTAGATCCCAATTATGTAGAGAGTGAGAATCCAATCGTGTATATGCATCAGGAACTGGGAATGCCGTTTTGCTGTCAAATTCATGTGGACACAGTGGACGGAGATGTTTCTTGTGTGGACGGGAAAATACAAGTTCGCGATGCCAGAGAAATACGGATTTTAATTACAGCAGCCGATGGATATCAAAAAGGCAGTTATGATATGGATCCTTCTATAGAACATTGTTTTGCTTCCTGTGAACAGTATATGAATCGTGTGAAAAGCAGGACATATCAGCAAATCAGAAGTGCACACAGAAAGGATTATCAGGCACTGTTTGAAAGGTCCAGATTTCAGTTAGAAACAGAGGGGCGGGAAGAGATACCCTTAAATCAAAGGCTAAAGAGGATCAAACGTGGTGAAACAGATTTGGGACTATATTGCTTATATTACCATTTTAACCGATATCTATTGATCTCCAGTTCCCGACCGGGAAGTCAGCCGGCCAATTTGCAGGGAATTTGGAGTGAGAGCACTCGACCAGTGTGGAGCAGTAATTGGACGATCAATATTAATACAGAGATGAATTATTGGCCAGCTGGTATTTGTAATCTTTCTGAATGCTTTGAGCCACTTTTGTGCATGTTGGAAGAAATGAGTGAAGCAGGAAAAGAAACAGCAAAGAATTATTTTCATTGCAGAGGATGGGTGGCAAATCACAATGTTGACATTTGGCGTCAGACAGAACCGGTTGCAGGTCTGGCAAAATATGCATACTGGCCGATGGGAGGAGTATGGCTGAGTGCACAGATTTTTGATTATTATAAGTATACGGGGAATCGGAATCTGCTGAAAAACAGAATTTATCCGGTTATGTCTGGTGCAGCCCGGTTTTGTCTGGACTGGTTAGAAGAAGGCAAAGATGGAAAATACAGAACACCGCTTTCTACTTCACCAGAAAATACTTTCTTGGACGAAGCAGGCAGGGAGTGTGCAGTAAGTGCAGGATCGACTATGGATTTGGCACTGATAAAAGAGCTCTTCCAAAATCTTAGCCTTGCAGCAGAAGTGCTGGAGATTCAAGACAATATAGTGGAAGAAGTCAGAAAAGTATGGACAAAACTTCCGGAATATCAAATTGGTCAATATGGACAAATTCAGGAATGGGAGAAAGACTTTCCGGAACAGGATCCGGGGCATCGCCATTTTTCAGGAGTAGTGGGATTTCATCCGGGGACAACCATCAATCCATATGATACACCAGAATTGGTAGAGGGAGTCAGGCGGTTTATTGAAAGAAGGCTTCAATATGGAGGTGGTCATATTGGATGGAGTTGTGCGTGGCTGATTAATTTGTGTGCACGCTTGGGAGATGGAAACAGCGCTTTGTTTTTTTTGACCAATCTTTTGAAAAAATCGTCCTATGATAATTTGTTTGATTTGCACCCGCCATTGGGAGAAAGCAAAGGAGAAAGGGAAGTGTTTCAGATTGACGGAAATTTTGGAGCAGCCAGCGGGATAGCAAGTATGCTTTTACGAAGTTGTTATGGAATGATCGAACTTCTTCCTGCATTGCCGGATGCCTGGAAGTCAGGGCGTATGGAGGGATTGCTTGCGGAAGGTGGTGTAGAAGTCAGTGTTGAGTGGAAGGATCATCAGCTTGTGTTGGCAGTGCTGAAGTCGTGCGTTTCACAGGAGATAGAAGTCAGATGCTGCGGTCAGAAATGGAAGATTCATTTACAGGAAAATGAGGAGACAGTAATCAAAGGATAAAGAAAGAGTTCGCTTTTCAGAGGCGAACTCTTTTTTTATCCAGAGGGGAACAAATGCTGTCTGTGTAATGAAAGATTGGGGCATGAATCAGTGTCTTGGGGTAATCAGATTGATCACCCAGCATACGTCGGTAGAGCAATTTAGCCGCTGCAAGTCCCATTTCATCGGTTGGCTGTTCAGAAAAGGAAAGTGGAGGATTTACGATATTTACAAGAGGAAGATTGTCAAATCCAATGAGTGAAATGTCTTCTGGTATTTTCAGGTTCAAATTATTGATGGCAATGTAAGCGCCAATTTCCATATCGTAGTTGCTGATAAAAACAGCGGTGGGGGGATCTGGAAGCTTCGCAAGCTTCATCATTGCTTCGTATCCGCCTTCTGTTGAGTAATTTCCGCATTGAATATAATGTTTATAAATTGAAAGGTGGCACTCGCGTAGTGCTTTCTCATATCCATTTAGTCTCTGTTGAGAGGTATAATGATCAATTCCTCCGGTAATAATTGCAATTTTTGTGTGACCAAGAGAGATTAATTTTTTTACGGGTTCATAGGAAGCGCGTTGATTGTCCAGAATGATCGTATCCGAGGGGTGATCTTTGATAATCTGGTCGACAACGATCAATGGAGTATGGTTATTCTGGATTAATTCAATCTGTTTTCCGGTGGAATCATAAGGAATCAAAATAATACCGTCTACCATGCGATCTAAAAGAAAGCGCGCTTTTTGCAACTCCATTGCTGCATCATTATGGCATTCACATACGATTACAGTATATCCTTTTGGCAAAAGATAGGATTCAATGGATGAAATCATAGAAGTACAAAAATTAGAAGTCAGCATGGGCAGTAATACTGCAACTGAGAAAGTCTGCGAATTGCGCAGTCCTTTTGCGATATTATTAGGCTTGTAGTGCAGTTCCTGGATTGCCTGTTCAATTAACAGTCGATTGGTTTCTTTCACGGGATGACCATTGATATATTTGCTGACAGTTCCCAGTGAAAGACCGGATTTTTTTGCGACATCGCGAATTGTAGCTGCCATGTGTGAAATCTCCTTTTTTCATATCTTCTTTTATTTTAACATGAAAGCAGAAAAAGCACTACTGTTGTGTTTCGAAAAGAGGTGTAAAATGTTCATTCCAGGTTGCTGACCTCTTTTGACAGGCGTATAATAAAATCGAAAGACATTACAGAGAAATGAAAGAATTACTGGAGGAATCATAACATGGAGCGATCAAGAGAAGAATTGAATGTACGATTAAAACAGCAGATACAGTTTATTGTAGAAGTGGATAAAGTGAAGAATATTTTCCGTCAGACCTATCTTGCGGATGCGAACAGAAAAGAAAACGATGCAGAGCATTCTTGGCATCTGGCGCTTATGGCGGTTCTTTTGAAAGATTACATGGAAGAGGATGTAGATCTGATCAAAGTGATGACGATGGTTCTGATCCATGATCTTGTGGAGATTGATGCAGGAGATACATATGCATATGATGAAAGTGGCGCGGCAACCAAAAGAGAGAGGGAGGAGAAAGCGGCAGACCGGATTTTTAGTTTGCTTCCGGAGGATCAGGAAAAAGAATTCCGTGATTTATGGGAAGAGTTTGAATCCTACGAGACTGCAGAGGCGAAGTATGCCCATCTTCTGGATAATTTTCAGCCTCTTTTGTTGAACGATGCATCCGGTGGAAAAAGCTGGGAAGAGCACGGAGTGCATAAAAGCCAGGTATATAAAAGAAACGAACGGATTCCAGAAACGTCAGAGATGATCTGGGAGCAGATGAAAGAGATTGTTCAGAAACATATCGAACAAGGACATTTATTTGAAGATTAAATTTGGAAATTACAGGAAATAGATGGCAAAGAGGTGGTAGAAGATGTATGAAGCGGAAATAAGCAGACTGCAGCATATGATTGATGAGAGCGATAACATTGTGTTTTTCGGAGGGGCTGGAGTATCCACAGAAAGTAATATTCCAGATTTTCGAAGTGCGGATGGGATTTATCATCAGTCCTGTGAATATTCACCGGAGGAAGTGGTCAGTCACAGTTTTTATGTGAGACATCCGGAGGCATTTTTTCAGTTTTACAAAGAAAAAATGATGGTATTAAATGCAGAACCAAATGCTGCGCATTTGAAGCTGGCAGAATTGGAGAAAGCCGGTAAGTTAAAGGCAGTGATCACACAGAATATCGATGGACTGCACCAGGCGGCAGGCAGTCAGAATGTATATGAGCTGCACGGAAGTATTCATCGAAATTACTGTGAAAAATGTGGACGCTTTTATGATGCCGCATTTGTAAAAGAAGCAGAGAGTGTTCCGGTCTGCACATGCGGGGGCCGAATCAAGCCGGATGTAGTGTTATACGAAGAGGCATTGGATGGAAAGACGATACAATATGCAGTGCGGGCAATTTCTGAAGCAGATATGCTGATCATTGGCGGGACGTCTCTGGTGGTGTATCCTGCAGCCGGATTTATCGATTATTTTCGGGGAAACTATCTGGTAGTAATCAACAAATCAGAGACAGCAAAATCGGTCAGGGCAGATTTGAGCATTTCTGCGCCCATCGGAGAAATCTTAGGCAGGATCGAAGTAAAATAAAAAATCTGCGGATGAGCTGTAAAAAATATAAAACAGAACATGCCGCAGATTTTTATTGTCTGGATTGTTTAGTTACAACTTTCCCATCTTCCAGATGCGCCGCATGGCAGTACCAATCCGGTATTTTTTACAGGAAGTCCGATTTCCTGAGATTCTACTTTTCCATTCCATGGCTTTAATTCGGTTGCCAGCATATAAGTCAGGACGGACGGCGCCAGCCCTGTTGTGTAAGAATTTACAAGGAAGAACAGGGCATCTTTGGACAAAATTTTTGTACAAAGTTGGATGAATGGATGGATCATGTCTTCAATCTTCCAGATTTCTCCTTTCGGGCCTCTTCCATAAGAAGGCGGATCCATAATGATCGCATCATAGGTATTGCCTCTGCGGATTTCACGTTCTACAAATTTGACGCAGTCATCCACAAGCCAGCGGATCGGAGCGTCCTTTAGTCCGGAAGAAACAGCATTTTCCTTTGCCCAGGTGACCATTCCCTTGGAAGCGTCTACATGGGTAACCTGTGCACCTGCGGCTGCGGCAGCCAGTGTGGCTCCTCCGGTGTAGGCGAAGAGGTTCAGGACTTTAACAGGCCGTCCGGCTTTTTTGATTTTTTTAGAGAACCAGTCCCAGTTCGTTGCCTGTTCCGGGAACAATCCGGTGTGTTTGAAGTTAAATGGCTTTAAGTTGAAGGTGAGAGAATCATAGTGGATCTGCCATTGTTCTGGCAGACTGAAGAATTCCCATTCACCGCCTCCTTTTTTGCTACGATGATAATGTCCGTTGCGGGATTTCCATCCCTTGTCTGTTTTCGGGGTATCCCAGATCACCTGCGGGTCTGGACGGACGAGGATATAATCTCCCCATCGTTCCAGCTTTTCTCCTTTTGAGCAGTCGATTACCTGGTAATCTTTCCAATTGTCAGCTATCCACATAATAATAGAATTCCTTTCTTTTCTTTCTTTATCGATCAGTCATTCTGAGTTTGTATCATAAAATTATCTGTTTTAAAGTAAGGATATCATCTCATAAATAAAAGAAATTTTCAACCGTATCGGAAGAGGATTTTCAGAAAAAAGCAGAAAGCACGGTTTTCACCGTGCTTTCTGCTTTTTGGTATGTCATTGAGAGGTTTTCCTCGTTGCTTTGCAGTTTGTATTATATACAAATCTGGGGAATATCCTACAATGAGGATGTATATATAAATTGGAGTTCACCGTCGCAAGGCTGTTCTTGGGGGAAACAACCGGCGAAAGTATAACTGCAACAGCAACCAAAACGAATGGTTGTGACTTAAGAAATATTCTTAAGTCGGTTTAAATATAGCACGCAAAAAAATGAGTGTCAAGAAAACAGAATAAAAATTTTGGATTTTTACGATTTGACAGAAAATTGTGAAAATGTAACGAAAAAATTGTGCGATTTTTGTTACATGTGCTGTTTTCGAAACGATACGGATAAAAAATTGTGTTTGATTTCTGTTGTTTTTGAAAGGGAAGATCAATTGTGCTGATAAAAAGGAAAATTGAGTTTCTTCATATTATAATATAAGAATACCACGCAGAAGAAAACAGAGGATGAAAGCGTGAAAAAGTAGTTTTTGAAATTGTATCAAAAAAAATACAAAAAAATAAAAAAAGTACTTGAAAAAATAGAGTGAGTCCGTTATAATAAGAGAGCTGTGGCATGATAGCGTTGAAGCGAGAGGTTGCCGCTTAGTGAGAAATCACATAGCGGGTTTTCCGTGGAGCGAATGTCAAGTTAGGAAACTGGCGACAAGTCACTGTACGAATCA
>Snoopy_p1__coassemble_1399_pt1 | contig 10043 bp, 8 predicted proteins | sample Snoopy_p1__metabat2_high_PE_024 | metagenome-assembled genome bin Snoopy_p1
AAGGTCACTACGAAACAGTAGTGGTAAAACCATCTTGGACAGAAACAGTAGAACATCCAGAAGAAGGTCACTGGGTATGCAACGGAGAACCGCAAGAACCGGAGCAGAAGCCAGAGAACCCAGATCAGAAGCCAGAGCAACCGGAGAATCCAGATCAGAAGCCGGAACAGCCGGAGAACCCAGATCAGAAGCCAGAGCAACCGGAGAATCCAGATCAGAAGCCAGAACAGCCGGAGAATCCAGATCAGAAGCCAGAACAGCCGGAGAACCCAGATCAGAAGCCAGAACAGCCAGAGAATCCAGAAACACCAGAACAGAAACCAGAAGCAAATAAGGAAAATGTTCAGACACAAGAAACAGAAACAAAGAAAGAGGGAACATCTCCAAAAACTGGCGACACAGCTTCCGCACTTCCAGTTGCAGGAGCAGGACTTGCTTCACTCGGAGTTGCCCTTGCAACCATCTTAAAGAAACGGAAATAATTCAATAATTGAAATTGAGTAGGCAGACATTTCTCTACCTACTCTTTTTACGTTTTAGAGACTATGAAGAAAAGTCTGTAAATAAGATCTTTTATGATAATGATAGGCGGAAAACTGGAATGAAATCAGCTTTTCGCCTTTGTTTTATATATAACAGTTACAAAATTGCATGTCAAGAGCGGGCGGGAAATCCGCCCGTCTTTTTGACCTTTTTTATTATTCCGGTAAGCGTCCCTCATACATAATGCTTAGTTCACCATAGACCTGTGCCCAGTTCCGGATCGTTGCTGTCCATTTTTTCGTAGCTTCAAAGGTAGCCAGATAAAGGGCTTTTAAAAGGGCTGTATCGCTTGGAAAAACACTTCTTTGACGGTTCAGCTTCCGGTAGGTAGAATTCAAAGATTCAATAGCATTTGTTGTATAAATAACCTTTCTGACAGTTGCTGAAAACTTGAAAATCGGGGAAATGGCATCCCAATTATCCTTCCAGCGTTTCATGGAATTCGGATATTTCGGAGTCCATTTTTCCGTTACCCGATCCAAAGCTGCCAAAGCTTTCTTTTCATCCGCTGCCTGATATATCGTTTTCAAATCTGTAGCAAATGCTTTTCTGTCTTTATCTGGAACATATCTTAAGGTGTTTCTTACCTGATGAACGATACATCTTTGATATTCTGTCTTAGGAAATGCTGCCGCAATCGCTTCTTTGATACCTGTGAGTCCATCTGCACAGATAATCAGGATATCTTTTACACCACGATTTTTTAATTCGTTTAAGACGGAGAGCCAATACTTGGAACTTTCATTTTCTCCAATACTGATGGTAAGCACTTCTTTCTTACCTTCCGCATTAATCCCAAGGATGACATACGCAGCAAAGCATTTTTGAATGATCCTATCGTAAAAGGGAAAAAGTGTAAAGAAGAAGATATCCGAATGCTTGTAGATGATATGATTGCAGCAACGCTGGATTTCCTTCCGGAAGGATGGAAATAGTCGTCGGATAAATGTGGAAAAGACCTTGTAGTGGTATGAGTTGATATCATGACAAGGTCTTATACTTATACGGCGAAGAAGGAGATAAGAGATGAGAAATAGAAAGGAAGCAAAGAAACGAGCAGAAGCGTTAGTTGAACAGATGACAATTGCTGAGATGATAGGACAGTTGAGGTTTGATGCGCCTGCCATTGATCGGTTAGGGATTCCGGCATATAATTGGTGGAACGAAGGGGTGCATGGAGTTGCCAGAGCCGGAACAGCAACTGTATTTCCGCAGGCAATTGGAATGGCGGCAGCATGGGACGTGGAGATGATGAAAGAAATTGGTGATGTCATTGCGGAAGAGGCGAGGGCAAAGTATAATGCTTCGATACGACAGGAAGATCGATATATATATAAAGGACTAACATTATGGGCACCAAATGTAAACATCTTCCGGGATCCACGTTGGGGACGAGGACAAGAAACATATGGGGAAGATCCCGTGTTGACGGCAACGTTAGCGGTTTCTTTTATTAAAGGACTTCAGGGAGATGGGGAGTATTTGAAAACAGCGGCATGTGCGAAACACTTTGCTGCACATTCAGGCCCGGAATCTCTTCGGCATTTTTTTGATGCAAAGGTGAGTAAAAAAGATTTGTATGAAACTTATTTACCTGCGTTTGAAGCGTGTGTAAAAGATGGTGATGTAGAAGCTGTTATGGGCGCATATAATCGAACGAACGGGGAACCGTGCTGTGCGAGTCATGAACTGATAAATAAAATATTGCGTGGTGAATGGAAATTTCAAGGGCATTATGTGTCAGATTGTTGGGCAATACGAGATTTCCATGATCATCACCATGTGACTAAAAATGGTGTGGAGTCGTCGGCACTGGCATTAAATATGGGATGTGACTTGAATTGTGGCTGTACTTATCTGTGTTTAAAGGAAGCGCTTAAGAAAGGGTTAATTCAGGCGGCTACGTTGAAGAAGTCTGTGGTACGATTGTTTACTACGCGTTTTCTATTGGGAATGTTTGATGAAACAGAGTACGATCAAATTTCTTATACACAAGTGGAGACAAAGGAACATTTGGAGTTATCTGAGAGAGCGGCAAGGGAAGGCGTGGTTCTGCTGAAAAATAATGGAGTTCTTCCAATTAATAAAGATGAAATCAAAGTAATAGGAGTGATTGGTCCGAATGCAAATAGCAGGAGTGCTTTAGAAGGAAATTATCATGGTGTTGCATCGAGATATGTGACAGCTTTGGAAGGAATTCAGGATTATGTGGAAGACGACGTGCGGGTGATGTATTCAAAAGGGAGCAATCTGTTCAAGGAAAATGAGGAGTCTTTAGCACAGAACGAGGATAGGCTCAGTGAAGCATTAGCAGTTACGGAATGCAGTGATATAGTCGTATTGTGTATAGGGTTGGATGAATCCTTGGAGGGCGAAGAAGGAGATACCGGAAACGCGTATGCATCTGGTGATAAAATAAATTTATCATTTCCTAAGGGACAGCAGAAACTGTTGGAAACGGTTTTAAATACGGATAAACCCGTAATTGTATGCAATTTTTCCGGTAGTGCTATGGATTTGTCTTTCGCAGAGGAACAGGCGTCAGCAATTCTTCAAGTATGGTATCCGGGAGCGCTAGGAGGGAGAGCTCTGGCAAAATTATTATTCGGGGATGTGTCACCGAGTGGAAAACTACCTGTGACATTTTACAGGTCATTAGAGGGACTGCCGGAATTTGAGGATTATTCTATGGAAGGGCGTACGTATCGGTATATGAAAGAAGAACCGCTATATCCATTTGGATACGGTTTGACTTATGGAAAGCTACAGGTAGAATGGGCAAGGTTTGAAAATAAACCTTCTCGAAAAGAAAACTTGAAAATGCAGGTATATTTGAAAAACTATGGTGAAAATGAAGTGCAGGATGTATTACAGGCATATATCCGTAATGAATCCAGACATGCACCGCGAAATCCAGTTCTGTGCGGATTTTCAAGAATGAGTCTGAAAGCAGGCGAAGAAGGAAAAGTGTCATGGGTAATTCCTAAAACTGCATTTTATGTGATAAATGATGAGGGAGAAAAGATTTTTGACGCAGTTACCAGTACGATTTATGTAGGAACATGTGCACCAGATAGTCGCAGTATCACATTGACTGGACAGAAACCTTATGAATTAAAGATTGAGTGGTAGTTTATCTGAAAGTATTGAATATAAATTACCTACATGGATGAAAGATTTGGAACATGTATCCTTCATACAAAAAGGGGATGCAGTATTGCGTTCGTGAACTGTTTCCTGTCAAGGGATACGAGCAGAGGAAACAAAGCAGATTACAATTGAAGTAGCTTATATTCTATATTAAATAGAGCTGGTCTTTTTTATTTGACAGAGGTAAAATATTTATATAACATATTTTGAAAAGGAGAGGTTCAAGAGATGAGAAAACTGGAAGGAAAAGTTGCGATCATTACAGGAGCGTCCAAGGGAATCGGGGAAGGAATCGCGAATGTTTTTGCAAAGTATGGAGCCAAGCTGGTGCTGGTGGCAAGAGGGGAAAAGGTGCAGGAGCTGGCAGAGCGTTTGCGAGAGCAGGGAACGGAAGTGATTGCAGTACAGGCAGACGTATCGAAGCGTACAGAAATGGAACAGCTTGCAAAGACTGCTATTGATACGTTTGGAACCATTGATGTGCTGGTATCCAATGCGGGTATCTGTATTTTGGAAGATTTTATGGAAGCAGAGGATGATTCGGTGAGGGATATGCATTTTGATATTAACATCAAAGGAACCTGGAATGCAGTCAAGGCAGTACTGCCGGAGATGATTCGAAAAGAATCTGGAAAGATTGTGGTGATGAGTTCTGTGACAGGGGATCTTGTTGCAGATCCGGGAGAGGCAGCATATGCAACTTCTAAAGCAGCACTGGTTGGATTTACGAAGGCAATGGCAAGAGAAGTTGCAATGCATCATATCAATGTCAATGCGATCTGTCCGGGATATGTGCGGACACCGCTTGTGGAAGGTATGGCACAACAATCTGACCCGGAGAATCCGGAACGTGCAATTGCAGCAATTGCAAATGCGGTTCCATTGGGGAGACTGGCAGCACCGGAAGAGATTGGAGAACTGGCGGCATTTTTGAGTTGTGAAGAATCCAGCTATATTACAGGTACGCAGATTGTGATCGATGGGGGAAGTACCTTGCCTGAGACAAGTTCTATGGGACAGTAGCCGAAATTTCGAAGTGTAAAAGATGGATCATAAGAAATTTTGAAAGTGAAAAAAGATTTTGACTTTTTCGCGAACCTGTGATAGTCTTTATAAGGTTAAAATAAAGTGTGAATGATTCAATACATTTGCACTTTTTTTATGCCTTGAGAATCAGAATAGTAAAAGTTAGATACAAGAGAGGAGAAGAAGTTTGCTTACGATTACAGATTATGTGAAAGCAAAGACATTGGAAGAAGCATATGAATTGAACCAGGCAAGAAACAGCCGTATTATGGGTGGTATGATGTGGATGCGCCTTGGCAACGCAAGAGTAAAGACCGTGATCGATCTGTCAGAGCTGGGATTGGATCAGATTGAAGAGACAGATCATGTATTTAAGATCGGGGCAATGTGTACCCTGCGTCAGTTAGAACTGCACCAGGGAATTCGGGATATGTATGGGGATGGAATTGCCGAAAGCCTCCGTCATATTGTAGGCGTACAGTTCCGAAATCAGGCAACGGTTGGTGGAAGTATTTACGGAAGATTTGGATTTTCAGATGTACTGACAGCTTTATTAGCGCTGGACACCTTTGTGGAATTGTATAACGGCGGAACAATCCGGCTTTCAGAATTTGTAAATCGTAAAAAGGATAAAGATCTTCTTCTTTCTATTATAATAAGGAAGAGCAAGAGATCCTTCCGTTATGATTCTGTGCGTCAGACAAAGACAGATTTTCCTGTGATCGCATGTTCTGTTGTGACAGGAATGGTCAATGGTATCGAATCCTGGTATTTTTCAGTAGGGGCAAGACCGATGAAAGCAGCACTTGTTGAGAAACAGTGGGAAATCCCGAATGATATTTCTAAGGCGCAGATCCGGGAATATGCCAGGACTGCAGCAGCGGAATTTAAATATGGAACCAATATGAGAGGCAGTGCACAGTATCGGCAGCATTTGGCAGAAGTTCTGATCTTCCGTCAGATGTGTTCGATCATTGAGGAGGGAAGAGCATGGAAGTAAAGTTTCAGTTAAATGGAAAGCCGGTATCTGCAGAAGTATCCGGAGATACGATTCTTTTGGATGTTTTAAGAAATCTCGGCTGTTACAGTGTAAAATGTGGATGTGAAACAACAAACTGCGGACTTTGTACGGTATGGATCAACGGAAGATCCAGACTTTCCTGCTCCATCCTTGCAGCAGGGATAGAAGGCAAAGAGGTGACGACGCTGGAAGGTCTGAAAGAAGAGGCAGAAGAATTCGGAGCGTTTCTGGCACAGGAAGGTGCAGAACAGTGCGGATTCTGTTCCCCGGGATTTATCATGAATGTGCTTGCAATGGTGCGGGAGCTTCAGGATCCGAGTATTGAGGAAGTCAAAGAATATTTATCCGGAAATCTGTGCAGATGTACAGGATATATGGGACAGCTTCGTGCAATCCAAAAATATATGGCAGTGAAAAAGCGGATGAAGACAGAAAAGGAGGTACAGGCATGGGGAACAGAGTGGTAAGCCGGGCGATTCCGAAAGTGGATTATCAGGCGTTGGTGACAGGAAAAGCAGTGTATACAGATGATCTGGCAGCAAAGGACAGTCTGATCGTCAAGGTACTTAGAAGTCCTCATGCACATGCGCTGATCCAGGATATCAATCTGACAAGAGCAGAGCTGGTACCGGATATTGAATGTATTCTGACCTACAAAGACTGCCCGGATAAACGCTTTACTATGGCGGGACAGACATATCCGGAGCCAAGTCCATATGACAGGCTGATCCTGGATCAGAGAGTCCGGTTTGTAGGAGATGCAGTTGCAATTGTGGCAGGACGGACAAAAGAGGCAGTAGAAAAAGCATTCAAACTGATCAAAGTAAAATATGAAGTATTAGAGCCGGTTCTGGATTTTCATCAAGCGAAGGACAATCCGATCCTGGTGCATCCGGAAGAAAACTGGAAAAGTCTGTGTCCGGTAGGGGCAGATAATAAGCGTAATCTCTGTGCGCATGAGAGTTGTGAAGAAGGAGATATCGAGGCAGTTCTGGCAGATTGTGAGTATGTGATCGATCAGGTATATCATACAAAAGCGAATCAGCAGGCGATGATGGAGACGTTCCGTACATATACGTATCTGGATACCTATGGAAGACTGAACGTACTATCTTCCACACAGGTTCCGTTTCATGTACGACGGATCCTGGCAAATGCGCTGGATATCCCGAAATCCAAGATCCGCGTGATCAAGCCGAGGATTGGCGGTGGATTCGGGGCAAAACAGACAGTTGTTTCTGAAGTATATCCGGCACTTGTAACGTGGAAAACCGGAAAGCCTGCAAAGATGATTTTTACCAGAGAAGAATCTATGATTGCGTCTTCTCCGCGGCATGAAATGGAAGTGCATGTCCGTCTGGGAGCAGATAAAGACGGGATTATTCAGGGAATCGATGTTTATACACTTTCCAATACTGGTGCATTCGGAGAACATGGACCGACGACAGTCGGACTGTCCGGACACAAATCGATTCCGTTATATGGAAAGGCAAAAGCTTTCCGATTCGCATATGATGTGGTTTACACCAATGTGATGTCCGCAGGAGCGTACCGCGGATATGGTGCGACGCAGGGATTGTTTGCAGTGGAGTCAGCAGTGAATGAACTTGCAGAGAAACTGGACATGGATCCGGTTGTACTGCGGGAGAAAAACATGGTCCGCGAGGGGCAGACAATGCCGGCATATTATGGAGAGACCACAAACAGCTGCGCACTGGATCGATGCATGGAGCGGGCGAAACAGATGATGAACTGGAAAGAAAAATTCCCAAGCCGCGACATGGGAAATGGAAAAGTGCGGGGAGTCGGAGTTGCAATGGCAATGCAGGGATCTGGTATTTCGGGTGTGGACACAGCTTCTGTTGGGATCAAAGTCAATGATGATGGATTCTACAGTCTGCTGATCGGGGCATCTGATATGGGAACCGGATGTGATACGATTTTGTCTCAGATGGCGGCAGAGTGCCTGGATTGTGAAATGGATGAGATCATTGTACATGGTGTAGATACAGATTCTTCTCCATATGATACAGGATCTTATGCTTCCAGTACCACCTATGTGACAGGAATGGCAGTGGTACGGACCTGTGAAGTGTTAAAAGATAAAATCTGTGCAAAAGGAGCGCAGTATCTTGGCTGCGATGTAGAAGATGTGGATTTTGACGGGCAGAATGTAGTAAACATCAAGACAGGAGATTCTATCTCAAGAGCAGAGATCGGAAATCGTGTGATGTGCAATAATGAAGAAGCACTCTATGCAAGTGAAGCATATACTTCTCCGATTTCTCCGCCGCCGTTTATGGTTGGAATGGCAGAAGTAGAAATCGACAAAGAAACAGGAGAATTGGAACTGATCGATTATGTTGCAGTTGTAGACTGTGGAACGGTTGTGAATCCAAGTCTGGCCCGAATTCAGACAGAAGGTGGAATCGCACAGGGAATCGGAATGGCAATGTATGAAGATGTTGTATACAACGCAAAAGGAAAAAATTATAGCAATTCCTTTATGCAGTATAAGATTCCAAGCCGTCTAGATGTAGGAAATATCCGGGTAGAATTTGAAAGTAGCTATGAGCCGAGTGGCCCGTTTGGAGCCAAATCGATCGGTGAGATCGTGATCAATACTCCATCTCCGGCAATTGCAAGTGCAGTCAGTCATGCAGTGGGGGTAAAAGTAAGAGAACTTCCGATCACAGCGGAAAAAGTATATTGGGGTATGCAAAAAGAAGGATAAATGGAAATCTCTATATCAGGGATAACTGGATATGGAGATTTTTTCTTTTACTTTTACAGTCATTCATGTTGCAATACAAAAAAGTATACTATTTCTGATTTTTCTAAGCGGAAGGATGCCGCATCTATTATTCTCGTATCACATCAGAAACTCTCTATACTTTTGATTTACAATTTAAACAGCAGAGAGGTTTTGAAAAGTTGATGTGTAAATCCTTAAAAGACTATTCCGAATATACGGAAAGAGTCAGAAAGTATGCCAGAGAAGTTCCTATTGAAGAAGCCGTAGAACGGGCGATTCGAGAATGCGTGGAAGAAGAGGAAGCAACTATTGCGAAGCTTGTACAGAATATGAAATTATTATAAAATTAAAACATCGCTACTATCCGGTTAATGGATAGTAAGCGATGTTTTTTGATAGGCAATCCGGCTGGATCCATCGTCTGTCAAGATGGTTCCACATTTTGTAAATCCAAGTTTTGTGAGCAGATTTTGCATGATGAGATTATCCTGATGGGTGTCGATTTTTAAATTGCGACATTGAGAAAATGCCCATTGTAAACAAAAAGAAGCGGCGCCTTTTATCTGTCCCGTGGAAGCAATCCGGTGCACGACTCCGTAAGGGGCATCATTGAGCCAGTTTCCGTTATAAATAGTCCGATAGGTAACGTCTTCTTCTACTGCATAGTAAAATACAGCAATGATCTGCAGTTGTTCTTCACAAACGTAGACATGATCTGACAGAATGTCATGGGTGATCATGTCAGGAGAGGGATAGTTATCTCCCCATTGTGTTGGGTTTCCATGGGATGCCATAAAAGAACGGGCATGTGCATAGATATCCTGAATAGCAGAGAAGTCTTGTAAGGTGGCAAGTCGAATGTTCATTAATATCTGATATCCCTTCGTGTTTTTTTTTTATTAGTAATTATTATAAAAGATCAGTAGAAAAAATGCAAATTATTTTAAAAATTTAGGGGGGGGGGTAAAAATGTTGAAAAATGTGGAAAAAGTGTGAATAAATTGGATGGAAACTATTGACAAAGCAAATCAAGAGTACTAACATAAAAGTACTAAATAACGAAATGATGGGTTTACCCATCCCGTGTTTATACCAGCATGGGAGTATAGATAGAGATTTGACTAGAACAGTATTGCTTAGAATAATAATGGGGAGAAGTTAGAACTTTCGTTATTTAAGTGAAACTTATCAATATTAAGATATTTAGGAGGAAAGAACAATGTATAGGAAAAAGTTAATGCGTGCTTGCTTAACTGGAGTTATGGTTGTTACTTTAGCAACAGCTAACGTTGCGCCAGTATTCGCAGCAGAAGCACCGGCAACAGAGACAGTACAGGAACCAGGCGTAGGAGCAGATGTAACAGTTAAATTTGTAGATGAGAGAGGCAATGTAGTTGACGAGAAAAAACTTAGCTTCACTGAAGGCGTTTACAATTATGAGATGTTGGATCAGTATCTTCCAGCTGGATATGAAAGAAAATCAATGGGAGATTTCCATGCGTTACAGGGTGCTGTGATTGAAGTTAGAGTTATGCAGAAAGCACCTGT
>Snoopy_p1__coassemble_1472_pt1 | contig 9673 bp, 10 predicted proteins | sample Snoopy_p1__metabat2_high_PE_024 | metagenome-assembled genome bin Snoopy_p1
GAAAACTGGTGTTTGTCAATGAAGAATTAAAATTAAAGTTTTTCCTCGCAAAAGGACCGGACGTGCCGACTTATGTAGAGTACGGCGCAGCAGATATCGGAGTGGTCGGAAAAGACATTATTGTGGAAGAAGGGCGCAATGTACATGAAGTGCTCGACCTAGGATTTGGCACCTGTAAGATGTGTGTCTGTGGGTCACAGGATGCCAAAGAACTTCTGGAACATCGGGAAGTGATCCGTGTTGCGACAAAATATCCGCAGATCGCCAAAGACTATTTTTACAATAAGAAACATCAGACCGTGGAGATCATCAAGATGAACGGCTCCATTGAACTGGCTCCGATCGTCGGCCTTTCAGAAGTGATCGTGGATATTGTAGAGACCGGATCCACTCTGAAAGAGAATGGACTGACTGTTTTGGAAGAGGTGTGTCCATTGTCTGCCCGTATGATCGTCAATCCAGTAAGTATGCGTATGGAAAATGACCGGATCCGGGAACTGATCGGAAAGATTAGGAATCTGTCAGAGGGGGGAAACGTATGAGAATCGAACGATTGGATGAAACAACCAAAAAGAATCTGTTGGAAGATTTACTGCAAAGAAGTCCCAACAGTTATGGACAGTATGAAGCATGTGTCAGAGAGATCATGGATGCAGTAAAAACCAGACGGGATGAGGCACTGTTTGCCTATACAGAACAGTTTGACGGTGCAAAACTGCATGCAGACAACATTCGGGTGACAGAAACAGAAATCCAGAATGCATATGAGCAGGTGGATGCCGCTTTGTTGGATGTGATCCAGAAATCTCTGAAAAATATCGAATCCTATCACGCAAAGCAAATGCAGTACAGCTGGTTTGACAGCAAGCCGAACGGTACGATTCTGGGCCAGAAAGTGACGCCGCTTCAAAGAGTCGGCGTCTATGTACCAGGCGGAAAGGCAGTGTACCCGTCTTCGGTACTGATGAATATTGTGCCGGCGAAAGTTGCCGGTGTGGATGAGATCATTATGGTCACGCCTCCAGGAAAAGACGGATGTGTCAATCCGGCGACTCTGGTGGCTGCCAAAGAAGCCGGTGTGGATGTGGTCTATAAAGTGGGTGGAGCACAGGCGATCGCAGCGCTGGCTTATGGAACGGAGAGCATCCCCAAAGTTGACAAGATTGTAGGCCCGGGAAATATTTACGTAGCCCTTGCCAAAAAAGCAGTGTACGGACATGTCAGCATTGATTCCATTGCAGGACCGAGTGAAATTTTAGTATTGGCAGATGAGACTGCAAATCCGCGATATGTAGCGGCGGACCTTCTCTCGCAGGCGGAGCATGATGAACTGGCTTCTGCGATCCTGGTAACCACCAGTGAGACACTTGCCCAAGAAGTATCACGGGAGGTGGATAGTTTTGTGGCAGAACTTTCCAGAGGGGAGATCATACAGAAATCACTGGACAATTACGGACATATTCTGATCGCCGACACACTGGAGGATGCCATTGAGGCCGCCAATGAAATTGCATCGGAGCATCTGGAGATCATGACAAAGGACGCCTTTACCGTGATGACAAAGATCCGCAATGCAGGAGCAATTTTTATCGGTGAATACAGCAGTGAGCCTCTGGGAGATTATTTTGCGGGGCCGAACCATGTCCTTCCGACCAATGGGACCGCAAAATTCTTTTCCCCATTGTCTGTAGACGATTTCCTGAAAAAATCAAGCATCATTTCTTATTCCCGACAGGCACTGGAAGCGGTACATGAAGAAATTGAGATATTTGCAAAAGCAGAACAGCTGACAGCCCACGCTAATTCTGTTCACGTTCGTTTTGAAAAGAGGGATGAGATATGAAACCACGCATTGCATCTGTAGAACGTAAGACCAAAGAGACCGAGATTTCTATGACGATCAATCTGGACGGGACCGGAGAACATAAGATTGCAACAGGGATTCCATTTTTTGACCATATGTTAAGCGGATTTGCCAGGCACGGACTGTTTGATCTGGATCTTTGTGTCAACGGCGATTTGGAAGTGGATTCTCACCATACCGTAGAGGACACCGGGATTGTACTGGGACAGGCCATTGCCGCAGCACTGGGAGACAAGATGGGGATCAAACGGTATGGAAGTTTTTTGCTTCCGATGGATGAGACTCTGGCAATGTGTGCCATTGATCTTTCCGGACGCCCGTATCTGAACTATCAGGCAGAATTTACAACAGAAAGACTAGGTACACTGGATACAGAAATGCTCCGTGAATTTTTCTATGCAGTTTCATACAGTGCGGCCATGAATCTGCATCTGAAAATCTTAGATGGCATCAACAATCATCATATGGCAGAAGCGTTGTTTAAGGCATTTGGGAAAGCGCTGGATATGGCAACTATGGAAGAACCACGTATGGGCGGAATATGGTCTACGAAAGGCAGCTTATAAAGGAGAGCAAAACTATGAGTTATAAAAGATTGATTCCCTGTATTTTCATTTACAAAGGAAAGGCAGTCCTATGGTTTGACGAACAAGAAGTCATTGCAGAAGATGTAGTAGAACTTGCAAAAACATATTGTGATAAAGGCGCAGACGAACTGATCGTATTTGATCTCTCACATGCAGACGAAGAACATGACGAAGCCATCGATATTATGAAAAAGATCAATCGGGTGATCAGTATTCCTATGATCGCAGGGGGAAATATCCGCAGGCAGGAAGATGTCAAGAAGATTTTGTATGCAGGAGCGAAACGGGCCATTTTGAATTTTTCTAAGGCAGTCTCCTTTGAACTGATCGAAGAAGTCTCCAAGCGGTTTGGAAAAGAGCGGATCGCAGTATCTCTGAATGATTTTGACGCGCTGTTCAAACAGCAGCATCTGATCGATAAATTCAGCTCCGAAATTTTGTTTATGCACCGATTGGATCTTCTGTCTGTGATGAACATTACAGAAATCCCCTGTGTAGTCCTTACAGATACTATGGAACAGGAAGAAATCCTGAAGATCTTAAAATGCAAAGGAGTCAAAGGGGTGTCCGGAAAATTTATCAGCAGACCAGAACTGGATCTTTCCGGATTTAAAACACTTTGTACCACGGAAGGGATTCAGATGACTTCCCTGGAAAGCGCTATGAAATTTTCAGAATTTACCCTAAATGCAGATGGGCTTCTTCCGGTCGTTGTGCAGGATTATAAGACCAATGAAGTGTTGATGATGGCATATATGAACCAGGAAGCATTTGAACACACGATCCGTTCCGGAAAAATGACGTATTACAGCCGTAGCCGTCAGTGCCGCTGGGTGAAAGGAGAGACCTCCGGACATTACCAGTATGTAAAGACGCTGTCTGTAGATTGTGATAATGACACCCTGCTGGCAAAAGTGGAGCAGGTGGGCTCTGCCTGTCATACAGGAAACCGCAGTTGTTTTTACCGGCAGATCGTAGGCAGTGAATACGATTTCAAGAATCCACTTCAGGTATTTGAATCCGTGTATGATACCATTGCGGATCGGAAGCAGAATCCAAAAGAAGGCTCTTATACCAACTACCTGTTTGACAAGGGCATTGATAAGATTTTGAAAAAGGTTGGAGAAGAGGCAACGGAAATTGTGATTGCAGCCAAAAATCCGAATCCCGAAGAAATTAAATATGAAATTTCCGATTTTTTGTACCACGCTATGGTTCTGATGGTAGAACGTGGTGTGACCTGGGAAGATATTGTCAAAGAACTGGCAGATCGGTAAATACAGGGATTCTAATGGATCCAACAAAGACATATGATGGGATAAGAGACTTGTCATATGTCTTTTTATGTGTACCATGTTTTGAGTTGGAACATCAGGAGGGAATACTATATGAATGATTCAGAGGCGCGCCGCAGGGAGCTTCTTCGGCAGACACAAAGGCTTTCTCATGAAACAGAACGGAACATGATGCCTGTTCATCCAAGATATCATTCCACATTTGACTCTGAACAAGAAGAGGATGCCCAGAGCAATTCCTTTTTGTTCCGTCTTGGGCTTGCAATCTTATGTTTTGTCTGTTTTGTATGGGCAGATTATGGAAAACTGGAGTTTTCTCATGTCACCAGCAGTCAGATTGCTGACCAGATTGAAAAACAGCTGACACCGAAAGAAATCAAAGAAGAACTCATTCAGGTATGGAAAGCCTTGTAGGAATGTGTTATGCTGTTACCGGAGGTTAAATTATGGCATACCAAAGAAGAAAAAGAAGATTTGACAGAAAGAAAGTTGTATTAGTGGAGCGCACGATCTGCGTTCTGGTTCTGGCGGCAATTTTGGTGCTGGCAGGACGATGGCTTTTGGAAAAATTTCAAAAAGAAGCACCAAAGAAAGACAAACAGATACAAACACAGGATACAGAAAAAGAAACAGAACAGACAAAAAACGAAGAGACACCCCTTCCGGATTATGACTTTGTATGCAGTGACGGCACATTATCCGAGGAGTTTCAGGCGATCCTTCTGGAACGTGCAAAGGAAGATAAAAGGGTACAGAAGATTCTGGCAGATTCCGGCAGTTATCCGGTAAGTCTCCTAGAATTACTTGCAAAAAATGCAGAGACAACGGAATTTGTGGCAGATTATCCGGAAAAGAAAGATACTCCGGCTCCGGAATCCATTGGAGAGATCAAAGAAGGCGAATTTCCACTGTTACTCCAATGGGATGAGCGGTGGGGATATCTGCATTATGGAGATGGGATCATGGCGAACAGTGGGTGTGGTCCTACTGCACTTTCCATGGTTGCTGCAGGTTTGACAGGAAATGGTACGATCACCCCTTATGCGATCGCATCTTATGCCGATGCCAATGGCTATTATGTGGAAGGATCCGGCAGCAGCTGGAGTCTGATGACAGAGGTTGCCGCTCATTTTGGCGTATCCGGAATGGAAATGGCATTGTCAGAAAGCGCTGTGACAGAGGCTCTGCAGACAGGACATCCGGTGATCTGCAGTATGAAGCCGGGAGATTTTACTACGGAAGGACATTTTATCGTGCTGACAAAAATCAAAGATGGAGAGATTACGGTGCATGATCCGAACAGCAAAGAGAAGAGCAGCCGTACCTGGAATTATGCAACGCTGGAGCCACAGATCCAAAATCTGTGGAGTTTTTCTAAATTATAAATCGTAATACAGGAGATAATATACATGAAATCAAAAAACACTATCCGGGAATTTGCAGTCATTACCTTTGCTATGCTGCTTGTCTCTGCTTCTGTCTATTTCTTTATGGTTCCAAGCAAGATTGTTATGGGAAGTGTAGCTGGTCTTGCGCTGGTTGTTTCTCAGCTCACAGGGATTTCTATTTCTGCACTGACGTTTCTGTTGAACGCCATCCTCTTGGTGATCGGCTTTCTCTTGATCGGAAAAGATTTTGGAGCAAAAACAGTGTATACATCGGTTCTGCTCTCGGTATTTCTCTGGATGTTCGAGCATCTGATCCCAGTGACAAAATCGGTGACCGGAAATCAGGTGTTTGATCTGGTTGCTTACACATTGGTGGTTGCCCTTGGACAGGCGATGTTGTTTCATGTCAATGCCTCTTCCGGCGGACTGGATATTGTAGCAAAGATCTTAAATAAGTTTACTCATGTAGAACTTGGGAGAGCAGTGATGCTTTCGGGATTTGTGACAGCCATGACTTCGATCTTGGTTTATGATGTTCCCACATTGATCGTCAGTCTTTTGGGAACCTATGCCAATGGGGTGGCAGTGGATTATTTTATTGATGGTTTTAAGAAGCGCAAACGAGTCTGTATCATATCGGATGATTACAAAGAGATCCAGCATTATATCATCCATGACTTAAAGAGAGGTGCAACCTTGTATACCGCTCAGGGAGCTTATGATGAAAAGCATCGGACAGAACTGGTAACGATTCTGGCACAGCAGGAATACCGGCTGCTTCTTCATTATCTGCATACCACAAATAAGAATGTGTTTGTGACAGTTTCTACGGTCAATGAAGTGATCGGACAATGGAATGCAAAATAAAACAGATTTCGGTGATCGGGGATATTTTAATCCCCCACACCGAAATCTGTTTTTTCATATAGGACTTCCACACTCGGGTCGTCCAAAAGAGCCGCATATTTTTTCATAAACCAGTCTACAAGCTCCTGGTCACGTGTTACATCTGTACTGTTATTGGTAAATACATTGACGGTTCCCAGTTCAAAATGTGTTTTTAACATCTGCATATCATGATCGATCATCTCTTTTGTCTGTCCTTTGATCCCGACCATCAGACAGGGGGAATCAAAATACTTGCGTACCTCTTCTGGAGACTGAAAATCTGCATGCTTATTCAGATAAGTTTCCCGAAATTCCCGGTCAAAGGTTTCCACCCCGATTTTAAAGGTAATGGGAATCCCCATATAGTCCCGCATTTTCTGCAGATGATTTCGATACATCCAGTGGGATTCGAAAAAGAGGCGCTGAATTCCTTTTTCCTGAATGAGTTCTTTGATCATGTGCAAAGTCTCTTTGGAAAGTTCAAAGCAGCTTCCGGAATTGATGACTTCCAAAACACCGAGTTCTCCTGTGACATGAGAGAGAACTTCCCGGTTCAGGGCGTTCATCTCTTCCAAATTCCGGGAATTGTCTTCGATGTAGTCACAGAAACGGCATTTTCCCCAGGCACAGGGTCTGCCTTTTAGCAATACAATTTCGCGTGGATTCTTATTGGTAATCTGATTATATCGTTCCATTTAATCTCTCCTTATCTCGAAACATGTTGATAGCCTGCCGGCAGCATGGAAAGCAGTGCTGCTGTCAATCCAAGAACAACGGCTCTGTCTGCATAGTCAGTCAGCCCCTGCACCAGACAGATACTGGCAGTCAATCCCATACCAAAATGATGGAAAAGCTGCACCAGAATCGTAGATCCGGAAGAGGTGATCCCGCCAAAAACAACTGCGGTGATACAAGAACTGATCAGTGTTCCCGGAAGGCTGATCATTCCAGCTCCCAGCAGGATTTTTCCTCGGGCTTTTCCTGTATGCGGAGGAAATTTTTGAAAGACAAGTCCTGCCATCCATCCGGTGATCATCTGAACCGGGAGATAGTAAAGGGAATAAACATCCATTGTCATTCCGCTGATCAGATTACTTAAGATCCCAGGGAGCATCCCATAGACAGGTCCCAGGATGGCTGCGGCAAATACCGTTCCGATGGAATCCAGATAAATGGGTAGTCGAAACAGAAGAGCAACCTGTCCACCGATCAGATTGATCACTGCGCAGAGCGCTAGCATACATACTTTGGTTGTTGTCAGTCGTTTCATCAGACACCTCCACTTAAGATCTGCTCCAGCACCGGAAGACTTTTCTCCGGGGGGATTTGAAAGATACGTTCCAGAAACATCTGCATAAACTGCATTCCATCTACCTCTGTCAATACATGGGTATTTTTTTTGCCATTCCAGATATCAAATCCATCTACAACACTTTGACCGATGCAAAGACCTTCGGTGGCAATCCTGGTACAGGCATCGATCCCGCTGCATAAAGAGCGGTCGATAAAATAAGCTACAGCAAGCGGATCGTTGATCACGCAGCCAATGACTCCTTCCTGTTTCCAGTGAAAATCAAAATAAAACCGGGTAATCCGCCGGATCCGTTCTCCCATTTTCGGATCTGCAAAGCACATATATTCCAGAAGATTTGGCGTCAGTACGATTTTTCTGGTCACATCAAGTCCTACCATATGAATTTGGTTGTCCTGCAAAACCGACAGTTCTTCAAATGCCCGAAAAACGATTTCGGCAGCATGAGGATCACACCAGTAATTGTATTCTGCTACCGGAGAACAGTTTCCATGGCTTCGGTAGCTTCCGCCCATACTGACCAGTTCCCCAAGTCCTTTCAGACTGTCAGGATGCATCTGTATGACTCTGGCAAGGTTGGTCAGAGGTCCCAATGCGATGACCGAGACGGTTTCATTCTCTAGGGCAGCCTTTTGCAGCGTGCGGGCAATAAATTCCACGCCATTTTTGTGTATGGTTCCATCTGTGATTTCCGGGTAATGAGATTCGCCAAGACCGTCTGTTCCATGGGTGTCCATCGCATCCACATAAGGAATAACAAGTGGCAGTTCTTCTCCAAGATATACGGGAATGTCCATCCGATCCATCCAGTGCAGGATTTTTTTTGCATTTTCTGCACCTTGTTTTGCCGGGACGTTCCCAGAGACAACTGTAATCCCTAAAATTTCAAGTTCCGGTGAGCGCAGTGCCAGCATCAAGGCAAGTGCGTCATCGATCCCGGGATCACAGTCAATGATGACTTTTGTTGCATTCATTCTCCAATCTCCTTTACTTTTTGATTCTGCAGGCAGTCCTGCACCTTTGAGATACTTGGTTTTTTATACTGGGAAGTTCACGAACCAGTCCAGAGAACAGTGCTCTGATTTGATAAATGCGAGGTAGAGTATAGCACACGGAATAGATTCTGTACAGTATTTTTCGGAAAATAAGCGAAAAAATGCCATTCTACCGGCAGTCGATTGTCAAAAGAAGGAAAATCTTTTACACTAAAATCACAAAAACAACAAGGAGGCACGAAACATGTATGAAATCGACAATCAAAAGTTTGGAGCATTTGTAGCAATGCTGCGAAAGGAAAAGGGATATACGCAAAAGGAACTGGCAGAGCGATTATTTCTTTCCGATAAAGCAGTTTCAAAATGGGAGAGGGGATTAAGCCTTCCTGATATTGCCTTGCTGGAACCACTGGCACAAATACTGGATGTCACAGTGGCAGAACTGCTCAAAGGAGAACGGATCCACATGGCTTTGGAAGTGGAAGAAATGGATGAACTTCTGGGAAAGACGATCCAATTGTCAGATCAGACAAAAAAGAGACGTTCCAGACAATGGAAATTCTGGTATGGAGCGGCAGCTTGCGGTGCACTGCTGGAGCTGGGCTTTCTGATCTGGCAGAAGGTAAATCTGATCCAGACGGAGATTTTGCTTGTGGAAGGAATGCTTGTGTTCTTTGGAGCCTGGGTCTGTCTGTTTGCCAAAGAATTGCTTCCGCTTTACTATGATGAAAATAAACTGCATTTTGTAACAGATGGAGTATTTCGGATTCATATTCCGTTTGTGCGGATCCACAATGGTAACTGGCCGTATATGTTACAGGGCTGCCGTTATTATTTAACAGTATGGATTCTTCTGTTTCCAGTCCTTTGTTATCTGCTTATGATCGCCGGAGTGTGGGAAGTGATGCGAAAAGTGCTGTTGCTGATCTGTGTATTTGGATTGCTGGGATGCCTGGTAGGTGTTGGCAAGTATTATGAATGATGACAAACTTTCTGGGAATATGATCAGCTGTTCCTATGTCAAGAAAAAGTACAAATTAAATGTAACCAATTTTCTCTGTTCTAAGCGAAGTTTAACTTGCCATTTTTACTGCATTCTTCTCGATATTTTCAAGATATTGTTCCTCATATTCATTTGGAGACAAATATCCACAATGACTGTGAATGCGCACGGTATTATAAAATATTTCAATGTATTCAAAAATCAATTTATGTGCATGTGCGTAATTAAAAATTTTGAACCGATTGATCCATTCTCTCTTCAAAAGTGCATGGAAAGATTCTATACAGTAAGCGCTTAATTTTTAGGTATGATAGAAAAATCCCCGACTACTTTTCAGTAGC
>Snoopy_p1__coassemble_1615_pt1 | contig 9011 bp, 5 predicted proteins | sample Snoopy_p1__metabat2_high_PE_024 | metagenome-assembled genome bin Snoopy_p1
GGTTAAGATGAGGAAAACCTCATTTTAACTTGTACTAAATCTTGACATAGGACCAATTCTGTCTGCTTCTACAATTACATTCAAATAGCTGGCTGTATTTGTAATAAGCATCACCGTTTCTGTACTGTATCCACTTTCTTTAATTTCTTCTAAATCTACGTTCAGAATAGGTTCGCCTTGTTTAATCTCTTGTCCTTCTTTTACAAATATATGATACCCTTTTCCAGCTAACTCCACCGTGTCAATACCAACATGAAGCAAAATCTCAATTCCATCTTCTCCAGTAATCCCAACTGCATGACCATCTGAAAAAACGTGTTCTACTTTTCCTGCGATTGGAGAAACAACCGCTCCATTTTGTGGAATAATTACAACTCCCTCTCCCATAACTTTAGACGCAAATGTTTTGTCTGTAGAATCTTCTAATCTTTTTACTTCTCCATCCATTGGAGAATATACTATTTCTGGTTTTAATAGCTGGCCCTTTTCTTGATCTTCTATATCTTCCTCTGGTTTAAATGTGACATAAGTTAACACAAATGATATCAGCATTGTAACAACTGTTGCAATAATCGCAATCAACAATCCTTTCACACTTCCTGTTTCTGGGTTGATAAAGGAAACAAAACCAAGAATTCCAAATGAAAATGCATACATTTTCGTAGAAAACAGTGAAAGAATTAACGCTCCTGCTGCTCCGCCAAGCATAGAAAACGCAAATCGCTTTTTTACTGGCAAACTAAATCCATAAATTGCCGGTTCAATAATACAAAACACACCTGAAATCATCGCAGGAACCGCCAATGTTTTTTGTTCTTTTGATTTCGTTCTTAAAAATACTGCTAACACAACCGCTGTTTGTGCAAAGTTTGCAGTAAAAGACATTGGGAAAATATAATCCGCTCCCATCTGTGCCAGGTTATTAATCCCAATTGCTGAAATCGGCCAATGTAATCCCAAAATAACCAATGGTTGATATAATAATGCAACAACAATTGAAGTAATAATTGGCGAAATCGTATATAACCCTGAAACTGCTGCTCCTAACATATCACTCAATACATTTGTAATTGGTCCTATGATTAAAACAGACAATGGAACAGTAACCAAAATTGTTAAGAAATCCATAAGATTGTGAGCCAAAAGATCTGGTATTACTTTTTTTAAAATTTTTTCCACTTTAGACCCAATAAATGTCATAAAAATAATAGGAATCACAGTATACTGATATCCATTTGCCGGAAATAATATCGGAATTCCAAAAAATGTTTTATACACTTGCGTTTCAAAAATCGTATCTTGAAACAACGTATATTTTACCTCTTCGCTCATAAGACCTGACATTAATTCTGGTATCACAAGTGTTGCTCCCAATATCATACCTACAAACGGATTCAGTCGAAACGCCTTTGCGCTTGTATATCCCAGAATAACTGGCAAAAAATAAAAAGCCGTCTGTCCCATCGCATGCAAAACAATGTATGCACCATCCGAAGTATCTAACACCTTTGTTACAGTCAGCAGTGCTAATATTCCTTGTAGCAAACCTGCCGCTGTCAAAATCCCCAAAATAGGTGTAATAGATTTTGTAATAATTTCAATTACAGAGTTCAAAAAACCTCTCTTTTTTTTCGGTTCTTCTACAGACACTTCTCCAAGAGTTTTCTGCACTGTTTGAAATACTTCTTCTACATGGGTACCTATCACTACTTGATATCGCCCAGCCGCAAACTGTGCTGTCATAATTTCTGGTGATTTCAAAAGTTCTTTTTCATTCACAATACTATCTTCTTTTAGCGTAAATCGCAATCTTGTCATGCAATGCGTTACGCTCAATACATTCTCTTTTCCTCCAATATTGGTTAAAATAAAATCTACCAATGCCTGGTATTTTCCCATTTTTTCTTCCTTTCTTTGCAATAAAAAAACACTCCAAAATAAAAGGAACCATTTTTATCAAATTCCTTTCATTTGGGTGTTGCCTGCTTCTCAGTTACAATCCCTATAAATTTCAATTTTCTACACCTTACGTTTTACAGTAATTTGTCAAACGTTGCACATGCAAAATAAGGTATAATCTCTCTTCTGGATATACCTCACATTTCAATTTACTCTCCAGATACTGAATCACTACATCCACACATTGTGCAGCTAACGGACAAGATGCTATCACCTGCTCAAAAATCTCCGGTAATCCCTCATTTCTGATTTCATTGCTGGTAACTCGTTGTACAAAAAATCTTAAATGTGTAATGAACCTTACATAATTCAACGACTTTTCATCCAACTCAATGTTCAGATAATCCTCAACAATCAATGTTACTTTTTTTAACACTTCCGTTGTCAACATTGTATGAGAAATATCATTGTCCTGCTCTCCGTTTACAAAATGCAATGCAATAAATCCCGCTTCATCATCTGCCAGAGTAATTCCTTCGTAATATGCAATGGTTTTTAATGCCTGTTCACCAACTGCATACTCTTTCGGATAAAACTTTTTAATTTCAAATAACAATGCATTGGCAATCTTATGCCCCTTTTTATAGCGATTTAGCGCATAACTAATATGATCTGCCAAACCGATATATGTCATATCATCAAAAGTATAGTTTAAACTTTCTTCTGCATCATTGATGATTTTTGTAGCCAATTCCAAATGGTTCACCGGAATATCATTTGTCAATTGAATAAAATTATCTTTTATATCTGGAGCATCTACAATAAAAGTCTTCTCAATCATACTTTCAACGATAAAATCTCCTCGCTTTTTCCCAAATGCAATTCCTCTCCCGATTGACAACTTCTCATTTTCTGTGTTAATACCTACTTATCATTGCACTTTTCTTTCAAAAAGTCAATCTCATTCTATATTTTTACATATCTTCATATGTTTTCTTCGAAAATAGACAAGCAACATTTCTTAAAAACGCCATCCTATTTCCACAGAATGACGTTTTTCTCCTACTATAAAATTATCATCGCATCCCCGAAGCTAAAGAACCGATATCGCTCTTTCACTGCCTCTTCATACGCCGCCATCACATGCTCTTTTCCAGCCAATGCAGACACCAACATGATCAATGTAGATTCCGGCAGATGGAAATTCGTAATGAGTCCATCTAATATTTTAAACTGATATCCCGGATAAATAAAAATCTCCGTCCAGCCGCTGCAAGGTTTTAAGCGTCCATTCTCATCCGCTGCAGATTCAATGGTACGACAGCTGGTCGTTCCCACACAGATTACACGTCCTCCACGTTCCTTGGCACTATTGATCTTTTCTGCCGCCTCAGCATCTACCATATAAAACTCAGAATGCATATGGTGCTCTGTCACATCTTCTACTTTTACCGGACGAAAAGTACCCAGCCCAACGTGAAGGGTCACCCTTGCAATATCCACACCTTTTTCCTGGATTTCTTTTAAAAGCTCCGGCGTAAAATGAAGTCCGGCAGTGGGCGCCGCAGCAGAGCCTTCATGAGCTGCATATACTGTATTATAACGGCTTCTGTCTTCCAACTGATGAGTAATATAAGGAGGAAGCGGCATCTGACCAAGCTGTTCTAAAATTTCTTCAAAGATTCCCTTATACTCAAAGCGAATCAGACGGTTTCCTTCTTCTACCACGTCCAAAACTTCGCCAACCAAAAGTCCATTTCCAAAGCAGATTCTGGTTCCCGGTTTTGCTTTTTTCCCCGGCTTTACCAGAGTCTCCCATACATCATTTTCTCCACGTTTTAACAGAAGCACTTCGATCTTTGCGCCAGTTCCTTCTTTTTCTCCGATCAAGCGTGCCGGAATCACCTTTGTATCGTTGATGACCAGACAGTCTCCAGCTTTCAGATAGTCGATCACGTCACGGAAAATATGATGCTCTGTGTTTCCTGTCTCTTTATCCAGAAACAATAATCTGGAGCCAGAGCGGTCTTCCAGAGGATCCTGTGCAATCAGTTCCTCTGGAAGATCATAATAAAAATCACTTGTTTTCAATGATATCCCTCTTTCTAAACAGCTTCTGTCCTATTTTCTCAGTTCGATTCCCGTCTCTTCCAACGCTTTTAAGATCCGGTTCATTGCAGAAGTCACATCTGCCTCTTCCAGAGTCTTATCTTTTGCACGGAATACGATCGAATATGCCACAGATTTGAATCCTGCTTTGATCTGGCTTCCTTCATATAAATCAAACAGTGCGTAGCTTTCCAGATATGCTCCGCCTTTTTTCTCGATCACTTCTTCAATCTGTCCCACCAGGATCTCTTTTGGCACAACCATGCTGATGTCTCTTGTCACAGCCGGATATTTTGCGATTCCTGCATACTTTCTGTCAAAAGTTGCATATGGAATGATCTCCGGCATATCCAGTACTGCCACATATGCACGTTCTCCAATGCCATACGTATCAGCAACTTCTGGGTGCACCTCTCCTAAATATCCAACGATTTTTCCATCATAAATAATATTTGCCTGGCGTCCCGGATGCAGATATGATTTTCCTGCATTCGGATCATAGGTTTCTTTTTCCTGCATTCCAATCTTTTCAAAGAATTCTTCTACCACACCTTTCATGCTGAAGAAGTCACCATCTCCATACATACCCAATGTGAACTGCATTCTCTCTTCCGGCAGTTCTGTGACTGGAAGCTGTTTTGGAAGGTAAATATTTCCAAGTTCGTACAGTCTGACATTTTTATTTCTGCGGTTGTAGTTTGTCGCAAGAGAGGTAAGCATTCCATTTAAGGAAGTCGTTCTCATCACACTGTAGTCTTCTCCCAACGGATTCATGATCTCTACGGTTTCTCTCAATTTTGAATCTGCCGGAATTCTCAGTTTGTCAAACACCTTCGGACTCTCGAACGAATAGGTCATTCCCTGGCTGAATCCGCAGAATTCAGCGATATCTTTTGCCACATCTTCGATTCTTAGTTTAAAAGATAGTTTTCCTGTTGTAGCCTCTCCCTTTGGAAGTGTAGTCGGAATATTGTCATATCCGAAAAATCTTGCCACTTCTTCTGCCAAATCTGCAATCCGAAACAGATCGTGACGGAATGTCGGCGCGATCACTTCTTTTGCTGCTTCATCATATTCCAGACCGATTTTTGCGAAATAACCAAGCATCTCTTCTTCTGAAATCGAAGTTCCCAGCATGGCATTGATCTTGTCTGCATCAAACGGAACTCTCACCGGTTCTTTTACTTTTCCGTAAACATCCACTGTTCCGCCGACAACTTCTCCTGCTCCCAACTCTTCGATCAGCTGGCAAGCTCTGTCAATGGCTGCTTTTGCGTTGTTTGGATCCAGACCTTTTTCAAATTTTCCGGAAGCATCTGTACGAAGTCCTACTCTCTTGGACGATTTTCGGATATTCACACCATCAAAACATGCTGCTTCAAACAACATCGTTTTTACGTCATCTGTGATCATGGAATTTTCTCCTCCCATGATTCCCGCGATTCCAACTGCTTTTTCTCCATCACAGATCATCAGGACATCCTTGTCCATGATACGCTCCTGTCCGTCAAGTGTGGTAAATTTCTCTCCATCCTGTGCAGTTTTTACAATAATCTCATGACCAGCGATCGTATCCAAATCATAGGCATGCATTGGCTGTCCGTATTCTTCCATCACATAGTTTGTGATATCCACCAGATTGTTGATCGGACGGATTCCAACAGATGCCAGTCTTCTCTGCATCCATTTTGGAGACGGACCAATCTTGATATTTTTGACCACTCTTGCACAATATCTTGGACACAGATCGGCATCCTCTACCGTAACTTTGATATAATCATTGACGTCTTCGTCATTTCCAGTCTCCGGGACTACTGGAGGAACAAATTCTTTGTGGAATGTCGCTGCTGCTTCTCTTGCGATTCCAAGCACACTGTAGCAGTCCACACGGTTGGATGTCACTTCATATTCAAATATCACATCATTTCTGTCAAGCGCCTCGATCGCACTTGCTCCCACTTCTGCATCTTCCGGGAAAATATAAATTCCATCTTCCGGCGCTTCTGGATACATATCTGTGGTAGATCCCAGCTCCTCGATGGAACACATCATACCAAAACTTGCCACTCCGCGGAGTTTTCCTTTTTTGATCTTAATTCCGCCTGGCACTTTCTGTCCTGGCTCATGACCGCCTGCTACACGTCCGCCGTCTAATACAACCGGGACTTTGGCTCCTTCAAATACATTTTTGGCTCCGGTTACAATCTGTACCGTCTCGGTTCCGACATTGACCTGACACACCACCAGCTTGTCTGCATCCGGGTGCTTTTCAATTTTATCGATCTGACCTATGACGATTTTCTCCAGGTCTGCATCCAGCTGCTCATAACCTTCTACTTTTGTTCCTGACAATGTCATTGCATCTGTATATTCCTGCGCTGTCACGTCCAGATCCGGGACATACGCTTTCAACCATGATAACGAAGTATTCATAATCCTATTCCTTTCTCTCCAACTTAATCCTAGAACTGTTTCAAAAATCTGATGTCATTTTCATATAATAATCTCATGTCATCAATCTCATATTTCAGCAGTGCAATTCGTTCCAGTCCCACACCGAATGCAAATCCAGAATATTCTTCCGGATCGATCCCACACATTTCCAGTACATGTGGATGTACCATTCCACATCCAAGGATCTCGATCCAGCCGGAACCTTTACAGAAACGGCAGCCTTTTCCACCACATTTAAAGCAAGTCACATCCACTTCTGCACTTGGCTCTGTAAACGGGAAATGATGGGGTCTGAATTTTGTCTTGGTCTCTTCTCCAAACAGTTCTTTTGCAAACACTTCCAGTGTTCCTTTCAAGTCTGCAAAGGAAACATTTTTATCGATCACAAGTCCTTCAATCTGATGGAAAGACGGAGAATGTGTCGCATCCACTTCATCCGAACGGAACACTCTTCCCGGAGCGATCATACGGATTGGAAGTTTTCCCTGTTCCATCACACGAGCCTGAACCGGCGAAGTCTGTGTACGCAATACGATATCTTTATTGATATAGAATGTATCCTGCTCATCCTTTGCAGGATGTCCATCCGGAATATTGAGTTTTTCAAAATTGTACAGATCGTATTCCACTTCCGGACCTTCTACCACTTCATATCCCATTCCCACGAAAATACGTTCCACCTCTTCCAGAGCAATGGTGTTCGGATGTCTGTGTCCTACCATGCTCTTTTTCGACGGCAGTGTCACATCAATGACTTCGGCTTTCATTTTTTCCTCACGGATGGCTGCCTCCATTTTGACTTTCGTCTCTTCCAGCAGTTCCTCAATGGCTGCTCTTGTTTCATTCACCAGCTGTCCTACCTTTGGACGTTCTTCTGGTGCTACATCCTTCATCCCTTTTAATACAGCTGTCAGCTCTCCTTTTTTCCCCAGAAATCTGACACGCACCTCATTGAGCTTTTCCGGCACATCGGAAGCCTTGATCTGCTCCAGAGCCTGTACTTTGATCTGTTCCAGTTTCTCTTTCATATTGTTCTCCTTTCTTTTGGACCCGTATGTTTCAAATTTTCAGCAAGGTATGAAAAAAAGACCCCATCCCCAAAGGGACGAAGTCTGTATTCGCGGTACCACCCTAATTCCCACAGTCCTCCTGTGAGCTCTTGGTCTTGTGTAACGTACAATAGACGGCATTTTCTACTTCCGGATCCGTTTCAAAAATGCAGCTTACGTGGGAATTTCAATCGCTGTCTGAACCAAAGAAGGCTTACAGCCAGTGGCCTTCTCTCTCTGATGGAAAACAGTTCTCTACTGTGCACGCTCATCGCTTTTCATATCCTGATTCATTTTCCAAATTTAAGATCATTTTTACTTTATTATCTTATCATAGATTCTGTGATTGTCAAGATATTTCTCCAGCAGCGCATTGACCTCCCCACCAAGCAGGATCACATACATACACAAATATAGCCACAGCATAATCAATACGATCGTAGTCATACTTCCATACATATCCGAAAACCCTTCAAAAATATCCAGATAAACCGAAAAAATAAAGGAGATCAAAAGCCATCCGCATGCGGTAAACACTGCTCCCGGAAGCTGCTTCCGAAGAGTCGTCTTCTGATTTGCGCGCCGGTTTGGAAGAAATTTATATACCAAATCCCAGAAGACAGTCAAAACCACCAGGGTTACAACTGTCCGGATCTTGATGATATACTGCATCACCGTACTCCAAAACGGTGCATGCTGATAAATCATTGCACTGATGCTGTTACCAAACACCGACAACACCAAAGACAGTACGATGGCAAGAATAAAGATCACGGTATATAACGAGGCACGAAGTCTCAGATATACATAATTACGGGTCTCGGTATTACCATAAATGCAATTGAGCCCGGCTGTCACAGACAGCACCCCTCTTCCCGCAGACCACACCGCGATCAGTATCGTCACCGGAATGATCGTTGCCGACTGGGAGAAATACACCTGGGTAACAATCGAACGAATAAAACTCTGTACCGAGGTGGGAAATACCTGCTCTACCGCATCGATCACGTTAGCATAAGTAGCCGGTGTAAACTGCACCATCGTCAGTAAAAGTAAAATGATCGGGATCATGGACAGCACAAAAAAATAAGCCGCCTGCGCCGCATACGCTCCCGTATGATGCGAACCGACAATCTGAGTCACTCTGTTTACTTTTCTTATTGTCTCTTTGACCCGTTTTCCCATATCCTTCTCCCGCCTGTCCTCAAACTTTCAAAATCATATCATAAAGTTTGTCTTTCGTAAAGAGATCTTTTGTAGGATGAAATAAGGGAATGAAATCCGCCTATGCCAAATCTCATTCCCTTTTATCATCTGTAGAATCCCCAAAATGCCGTTCCCTGTATTTTGACTCCTAGCACGCAAGCTAGGTGGGCAACCGCATCTGCTTTTCTGCCTTCCACTGCATAACGGAGGCCTGGCATATTACAGAAATATAAGAATCCCGTTTAAAGTATTGTAGGTTCAAAATAACAAGGTTATCGAACATCTCAGGTTTTC
>Snoopy_p1__coassemble_2025_pt1 | contig 7484 bp, 7 predicted proteins | sample Snoopy_p1__metabat2_high_PE_024 | metagenome-assembled genome bin Snoopy_p1
GTTTGTCCGGTTTTTTGTCCATATATTCCTGAATTTCTTCCAGGGAAGGATACATTCGGCTGAAAATATCAATGTTACTGTAATCATATTTTCTTCTGTCGCTGCGATAAAAAGAACTTTCATAACAGGTGAGCCTTGTAGGATCAAACCCTTTTGTCCATTTTAAAGCTTCCTCAAAAGTACAGCCATAACCACATTCATTTCCCATGGACCAGATTACAATACAAGGGCGGTTCTTTTCCCTATGCACACAAAGTTTTGTACGGTCCAGAGTCGCCGGGATAAATTCCGGGTTGTCCGAGATCCGTTCATTCCATCTCCGGCTTACATTTTCCCAGCTGGAATCTTTTAAATACTGGGACTGGGTTCCATGACTTTCATTATCCGCTTCTGCAATCACAAAGAATCCATATTCATCACAAAGCTGATAAAAATAAGGCACATTGGGATAATGACTGCTTCGGACGGCATTGAAGTTACTCTCCTTCATCATCTGCAGATCCTTTTTCATCTGTTCCAGCCCGATCACAAAACCGGTCACCGGGTCGGAGTCATGACGGTTCACGCCTTTGAATTTGATGGCAGTTCCATTTACATAGAGGACTGCATCTTTTACACAGATTTCCCGGATACCAATCCGGTCTGTGATCACTTCCCCTTCTGTTTCTAAAACCAGGGTATATAAATACGGCTGTTCCGGGTTCCATAGATTTGGTTCTTTTACAACAAATACTGCTTTATGCGTATAAGCAGTACCTGTATTTTCCTGAAATACCTGAGAAGCAACCTCCTTATGTTCTGCATCATACAAAGTAAGTTTTGTCGGCACTGTATTTCCCAGGTAGCTTGCCTGTACTGTAATGACAGACTGTCCCTCCTGGATTTCAGTAGTTGTAAAGTAGTCATAGACCACATTTTCCGGACGGTTCAGAAGATATACATCACGGAAAATCCCACTCATGCGGAATTTATCCTGATCTTCCAGATAGGTTCCATCACACCATTTCAGAACCAGTACAGCCAGTGTATTCTCCCCATTTTGTAAAACTTCAGTCACATCAAATTCACTTGTAGCGTGAGAAACCTGGCTGTAGCCTACATACGTTCCATTTACCCAGACATAAAAGCAGGAATCCACACCTTCAAAATTCAGATACGCTTTTGGGGCTTTTTCCGGTCTCTGATAGATAAACTTCTTGATATAGGCTCCGCATGGATTTTCCTGTGGCACATACGGTGGATCAAGAGGAATCGGATATCTCACGTTGGTATACTGATGGCTGTCATACCCATAATTCTGCCACACCCCCGGCACCTCTACCTGCGTAAAGTTGCTGCTGTCATATCCCTGTTCGTAAAATTTTTCCTGTAAATCGTAGATACTGTTAAAATACTGAAACTCCCACGTCCCGTTCAGACAGATCAGTCGATCCGATGAAAAACGGTCTTCTACCAGAGGTCCCATGTCATGGGAAGCAGGTATATAGTAAGCTCTGCAGGGCATGGTGTTTTCATGCATTATTTTTAAGTTCTCGTAATGTCTTGGCACGATCACAATATTTTCCTCCTTTGTTTTCATGATTTTCTCTTTGCTTTATCAATATTTTATGCTATTTTTACATGATTCGTCCATAAACTCTATTGGACAAAATATGCACAAAATGATACAATGTCGTTCATAGGAATCTACTTGTCAAGAGGAGGCGCAAGATGCATCATGTATATCAACTCTGGCTATCTGCATAATTCATTATTGGATTTTAAAGATAAGAGCAAACCATTAGTAGTGGGAAGTTGTGGGACATACCGGCTGATCCACCAGCCCAAACTGCCCACGTACCGCCCCAGGGGAAGAATTGACTATCAATTACTTTATATTGCAGCAGGGAAGGGGCATTTCTTTTTGAATGGCAAGGAAGAAATGATAGATGCCGGACATATGATTTTGTATAAGCCACGGGAGATGCAAAGATATGTTTATTACGGGACAGACCAGACAGAAGTTTACTGGGTTCATTTTACCGGTAATAATGTAAAGAATATTTTAAAAGAATACCATTTGTTTGAATCCGGACAGATCATTCAGACTGGAAACTCTACGGAATATCATCAGATTTTCCGAAAAATGATTCAGGAGCTTCAGCTTACCCGTCCCCATTATGAAGAATACTTATCTCTTCTGCTCAGAGAACTGTTCCTTTTGATCAGCCGCCAGGCTCCTGTCGGAACATCCTCTCAAAACCGGATCTTACAAAAAGAGGTGGAAAAAGCAGCGCAATATTTCAATGAACATTTTGCCGAAGATCTTTCCATTGAGGAATATGCTGTGTCGAAACATTTAAGCACCTGCTGGTTTATCCGCAGCTTCAAACGCTACAATGGACTGACTCCCATGCAGTATATCTTAAATCTGCGAATCACGAATGCCAAAACTCTGCTCAGAACTACGACTTACTCTGTTGCTGAGGTAGCTGCGATTGTCGGGTATGATAATCCTCTATACTTTAGCAGGTTGTTTAAGAAGCAGACAGGGCTTCCACCATCTGAATTTCGGAATAATGAAACAATATCCATGTAAAATAAAAAGGGGAAACAATCGCTGCAAAGTTTATCCTGGAGCAAGAAAAAGCACGAAAGTAAAATCCATTTAGATTCTTACTTTCGTGCTCTCTTTGCTCTTATTTGGAACTATTTACTTTTTACATAGGTATTCAGATCGTGTACACAATATTCATTATATGGATATTTATCTGTTGTTACATATCCTGCAGGTGCATCAATCAACTGTGGAATTCGATTTACGATCGTTGCACAGGTCATTTCTACTGTCGCAGGCTGATTTACGGAAATTGTTGTTTCAGGTTCTCCGATAAATGTCCAGTCGTTTCTGTCAAATTCATCGGGTGCAAATACTTTTCCAACGCATTCCGTTACAAAAGTAATGCCTTCTTCTGTTTCGGTTGTGACAACTGCCCTCATACCTGTCGGCTCACCAGCTTTGATCACCTTATTTAATGTGGTAGAAAACAGATCCTCTGAATGTGTGGTTGGATAACACTTTTGTGTCTGGGATAAAATGTGAAGATTCATCTTGCTGCAAAGCCAGCCATTTTGATTCCACATATACGCCGGTACATACTGACCACTTTCAATCAATTCCTTCAGTTCTGCTTCCGGCATATCATTGATATTTGCAATTTCTTTTTCAAATTGTTCGGATGAGAATCCCGCGCCATGTCCTTCTGCCAATGCAATTCCATAATCCTCCACATTATACCAGCTGCTGCCAAGGATCTTTGTAATCTTGAAAGAAGATCCTGCAAGATTTGTTACCATGGTTCCCCATACAAGATCACAATATCCGACCCCTGTCAGTGTGCAGTTTCCTTCTTTGGCAAGTGTATCCAGTTTCTGTGTCAATGCAGGGGAAGAATTCCACGGATATAACGCTTCTTCACAAGTTGTGATTGCATTGATTCCATGTTTTGCACAAATTGTAAAAATGTCTTCCAGTTCAGCTACGGTACTTCTTGTTGCAATAATACACACATCCGGTTTCAAAGTTCCAAGAAGCTCATCTGCCTGCTCTGCGGGAGAAACAACAACTCCGGTTGCCGGATAACCATCCCCGACGATTTCTGCTGCGTCTTTTCCGCAAACAGCAGGATTCACGTCAAAAGCTGCTACTAAAGATGCTCCCTTTTCGATTCCATATCGAATCAGATATTTTCCCATCTTTCCGCATCCATATTGTGCAAATGTAATTTTTCTTTCCATAAAGAAACCTCCTGTTTTTTGTTTTTCCTCTCGGTATTGATGTTATAAAAATTATAAACCTTATACTTGGTATAAAGTCAATCCATATTATTGTCAAAAAAATGATTCTATATTATGATAAAGAAAAAACATATCCAGGAGGTGTACTTTTTGAAAAATTCTTTCTTTCAAATCGGAGAAATGGCAAAAATGAACCATGTAAGTACACAGACGTTAAGACTTTATGCCAAAAACAAACTTCTAGTACCGGAATATCTGGATAAAGATTCCGGATATCGCTATTATACGTTAGAACAATGTGCAAAACTGGATTTGATTCGTGCTTTGAAAAGCTGTCGTCTATCTCTTGAACAAATAAAATACATTATCGAACTTCCTTCGGCAAAATTACTGCTGGAAGCGCTCGAAGAACAAACAGGAGTTTTAACGAAAGAATTGTACCAGTTATCCGTCGGCAGAAATAATCTGCTGCGCATTCAGAAAAATTTGCAAGTACTGCATTCGCTCCCTCCTTTCGGAGAGGTCTTTTTTGAATATGTTCCTGAACGGAAAATAGATCTTCAGCTGACAGATTTTGACTTTTTTGCACTTGGATATGAAGGATATGAAAATATGATGCTGCAAATGCAAAACTATCTGCACGAAAACGAGCTTCCGCCTTCTTATTTTATAAATGTAGGAACTCTGATGAAAGAGAAAGATTTTATGAACGGAACCTATACTTCACATGCGGCATTTATTTTTGTAGATGAACTTTATCCCAAGACGGAAAATCTGTATACACTTGCTTCCAACACGTATCTGTCCATTGCTTCAGATGATCCGGATCGAGAAGCTGAGTATGCACACAAACTGTATACAGAGATGAGACGACAAGATATGGAACCATGCGGAGATTATCTTTGTGAAGTGCTCAGTCAGTTTCCACTGAGCACTTCCGGAAAGCTGATCTATAAGATCCAGATTCCGGTGCGCCGGGTATGAACAAATTCTATTACGATCATAAGAATGAAAGGGGATTATTTATAAGTACACTTCCACAAATTTCGGAAGCTGAATTTGAAGTTATGAAAGTCAAGGTAATTTCTATCGGGTAAAAATGATGTAAAAGGTCTCTAAAATTGAAAAAAGGAACGCAAACGTTCCTTTTTATGACTTTAAAAGATTAAATTTTTAGTCGGTTGATTTTTTTCCGTACAAAACAATAACATATCACCTGCAATACAATCGTAATAAACCATGATGCAGGATAGGAAATAAAAAGCACATCTAAGGAACGATGCTTTGGAAATGCCCAGAATATCCAGATAATCCTGGTTCCGACAGTCCCGATCACAGACAAAAGCATCGGTACTGCTGAGAATCCCATGCCACGGAGAGCTCCTGGGAACAGATCCATCAGTCCGCACATAAAATAAGTCACTGTTGTATATAAAAGAATCTCCATACCACATTGCACGACGGCTGCATCCGATGTGTAAATTCGTAAAAGATGCGGTCCCATCAGATAGGAACCACCTCCCAGAACAACAGAGACAGTGACTGACAAAAGGATGCAGTTTCGAAGAATCTTATCCATTCGTTTCCATTTTCCAACACTGTAATTCTGGCTGGTAAAACTCATGCAGGCCTGTGTGATGGAGTTCACAGAGGCAAACAAAAATCCAAAAATATTGTTTGCAGCAGTATATCCAGCCATTGCAACAGAACCGAATGAATTTACAGAGGATTGCAAAAGAACATTGGAAAAATTGATTACGGTACTTTGGATTCCAGCCGGAATTCCTACTTGAAAAATCTGTTTTAAATAGATCCATTTTAATCCCATCTTTGAGAATCTGAATTGATAGCTGCTGTCCGACCTGTAGAGACACCGGAGTACTAATATGCAGGAAATCATTTGTGCGATCACCGTTGCAATTGCCACGCCTGCAACTCCAAGATGAAGTACGATGACTAAAAACATATTCAGCAACGCATTTGTCACGCCGGCAATGATTAAGAAAAGAAGCGGGCGTTTTGTGTCTCCTACTGCGCGGAGAATGGCAGCTCCATAGTTGTAAAGCATAAAAAACGGCATTCCGGCAAAATAAATTCGCATATAAAGAGCGGATTGATCGATGACATCGACAGGCGTATCCATAAGCTTCAATGCAGTCTTTGAGAAAAATAAGCCAATAAATACCATTACAACTCCACTCAGCAAAGCAAATGTAATTGCTGTATGTACTGTTTCCGACATCTTTTTTTCCTGACCTGATGCATAGAAGCGTGCTGCCAAAACATTTGCCCCAAGTGAAACACCGATAAACAAATTGGTAAATACGTTAATTAAAGCAGTTGTCGATCCAACTGCTGCCAACGCCTGACTGCCTGTAAATCTACCAACGACAACAATGTCTACCGCATTAAATAGAAGCTGTAAAATTCCCGATAACATCAAAGGAATGGAAAATGAAATCAATTTATCCAAAACCGTACCATTACACATGTCTATTTCATATTTGTTTCTTTTTACTGTTGAATCCACAGTATCCCCCCCTAATCTGAACTTTATAAATGATCTTGTATATTATACCGCAAAATTCTCATAAAGATAAGAGGAAATTTTTTCAGAATCTTTTCCTGCCTTCTTAAACCGGAACGTCGGAAAGCTTTGATAACATCCAAACTATAATTTATTATACTTTTAGGATGACTGCTCCATTTTCTAATGGTATAATAATGTATAAAAATAATGTTTTTCGAGCAAATTTGAATTTGGAGGTAAATAAAATGAAGAAAATAGTAGCAGGTGGTTTTTTATCATTGGTCGGCTCAATATGGGCATTAGCAATACTTGTTTCCGCAAGCAATAGTCTTGTAAATGAATGGGTTACAGAGACTGGTCGCTTAATGTCAACAGTTATTGAAATGAAAATGATGTTTCCTCTTATCCTATGTGTAATTTGTATTGCATTTGGTATCATTATGATGCTTGTGGAGAGTTTTAGAAGAGATAAATAAATCCCAGTTTTGCGAAGAGAATGAAAGTGAAAAAAGTTGTGGAGATAAATTATGAACGAATATGTTTATGTTACTTTACGACAAAAACCTGAATTAAAAGAAGAAGCAGCTACATGGTTCCATGATAAATGGGAAGTGCCACAAGAAGCGTATCTTGAATGTATGGAAGCTTATCTCAATCATGCAACAGAATATGGTTGGTATCTTTGTTTGGACGGCAGGCGCATTGTAGGTGGTCTTGGCGTGATTGAAAATGATTTTCATGCAGGAAAGACCTTACGCCAAATGTGTGTGCGGTATATACAGAACAGGAATATCGCTGTCAAGGAATTGCAGGACAATTACTTGATATTGTTGTGAAAGATATGAAATTAAAGGGAATTACACCTATCTATTTGATTACAGACCACACAAGCTTTTACGAAAGATATGGCTGGGAATTTTTGTGTATGGTTCAAGGAGATAATGAGTCTGATATGACAAGAATGTACATCCATAGGTAAATTCATATTTATAAATAAAGGGAGGAAGTTATGAAAAAAATTAGTTTGTTTATAGCGATGAACCTGGATGGATACATCGCAGACCGTAAAGGCAGTGTTAACTGGCGGGTTGGGCATGACAGACTTAATTTATATGAAAAGATAAAAGGCTTTGCATCTTCACAAAGCCTTTATCTTTTGTCATCCAAATCTCTTGTA
>Snoopy_p1__coassemble_2043_pt1 | contig 7428 bp, 8 predicted proteins | sample Snoopy_p1__metabat2_high_PE_024 | metagenome-assembled genome bin Snoopy_p1
TGAAAGATAAGAACGAGGTGGATATCCGTTTCGCTATGTGCTTTCCGGATGTGTACGAAATCGGGATGTCACATTTAGGAATTCAGATCCTGTACGATATGTTCAATCGCAGAGACGATGTCTGGTGTGAAAGAGTCTATTCTCCATGGCTGGATCTGCACAAGATTATGAAGGAAGAACAGATTCCGCTGTTCGCTTTGGAATCCCAGGATCCGATCCGGGAATTTGATTTTCTCGGAATTACGATTCAGTATGAAATGTGTTATACCAACATTCTGCAGATTCTGGATCTTAGCCAGATTCCGATCCACAGCCGTGACCGTGGAGAGCAGGATCCGATCGTCATCGGAGGCGGTCCGTGTACTTACAATCCGGAACCTCTGTCTGAATTTTTCGATATTTTCTATATCGGAGAAGGAGAAACTGTTTACGATGAGCTTTTGGATGCCTACAAGGAATATCGGGCAGCAGGAAAGAGCCGGATTGAATTTTTAGAGCGTGCCGCACAGATTGAAGGATTGTACGTCCCAATGTTTTATGATGCTGCTTATCATGAAGACGGCACCCTGGCTTCCTTTACACCGAACAATGCACACGCTCCTGCTGTGATCAAAAAGCAGATGGTGCTGGACGTAACAGAAGCTCCCTATCCACAGGCGCCAGTTGTCCCATTTATCAAAGCCACACAGGATCGTGTGGTGCTGGAAATCCAGCGGGGATGCATCCGCGGATGCCGTTTCTGCCAGGCAGGGATGCTGTATCGCCCGACCAGAGAGCGAAATGTAGAACATCTCAAACAGTATGCAAAAGCCATGCTGGAAAATACAGGGCATGAAGAAATTTCATTAAGTTCCTTAAGTTCCAGTGACTATTCCGAACTCAAAGAGCTTGTTACCTTCCTGATTGAGGAATTCAAAGGAGAGGGAATCAACATTTCCCTTCCGTCCCTCCGGATCGATGCATTTTCTCTGGATGTCATGAGCAAGGTTCAGGATGTGAAAAAAAGTAGCCTTACCTTTGCACCGGAAGCTGGTTCTCAAAGAATGCGTGATGTGATCAACAAAGGATTGACAGAAGAGATTATTCTGGAAGGCGCCGGACAGGCTTTTGAAGGCGGCTGGAATAAAGTGAAGCTGTATTTTATGCTTGGTTTGCCTACAGAAACAGAAGAAGACATGAAAGCCATTGCCCATCTGGCAGAAAAAGTGGCCAGACGCTACTATGAGATTCCGAAAGAACAGAGAAATGGAAAATGCCAGATCACAGCCAGTTCTTCGTTCTTTATTCCAAAACCATTTACTCCATTCCAGTGGGCGCAGATGTTTTCCAGTGAAGAATACATTCGCCGTGCTTCCATCGTAAAGCATGAGTTCTTACAGCAGTTGAACAAAAAGAGCCTGAAATACAACTGGCATGAAGCTGATGTTACAGTATTGGAAGGTGTCTTTGCAAGGGGAGACCGCAAGGTCGGCAAGGTAATCGAAGAGGCGTACCGCCTGGGCTGTCTGTATGACTCCTGGAGTGAAAGTTTTGACAACGAAAAATGGATGCAGGCATTTGACAATACCGGTGTAGACATTGCATTTTACACCATGCGCGAGCGCTCCATGGACGAACTTTTCCCATGGGATTTCATCGATATCGGTGTAACGAAAAACTTCCTGAAAAAAGAGTGGGAGAGAGCAATGAACGCACAGGTAACTCCAAACTGCAGAATGCAGTGTTCCGGATGCGGTGCGACAAAATTTGGAGGAGGTGTTTGTTTTGAAGGCAAGAATTAAATTTAAAAAATATGGCGCATTGCGCTTTATCGGGCATCTGGATGTGATGCGTTTCTTTCAGAAAGCAATCCGAAGAGCACATATCCCGATCGCTTATACCGGTGGATACAGCCCTCATATGATCATGTCGTTTGCCAACCCACTTGGAATTGGAATCACAAGCGAAGGAGAATATTTTGATATTGAATTGAAAGAACCGATTGCCAGTACCGAAGCCGTTTCCCGTTTGAATGCCGTCATGGTAGAGGGGATTGAGGTGCTGAGCTTCCGCCAGATTGCTGAAGAAAAGAAAATGACCGGAATGGCAATCGTTGCGGCAGCAGATTATCTTCTGGATCCTATTTCAAAAACTCTGCCAGCAGGTTGGGAGACACAGATCAGCGCTTTTTTATCACAGCCGGAAATCTGTATTCTGAAACAGACCAAACGCAGTGAAAAAGAAGTGGATATCAAACCGTTGATTTATCGAATGGAACTGCAAAACGGAAAGATTTATCTGCAGCTTGCCGCCGGCAGTGCGGAAAATTTAAAACCGGGACTTGTAATGGAAGCATTTTGCCGGTTTTTACAGATAGATCCGGAAGACCTGAAATTTTCACTCTGCCGCCTGGAGATGTATGCAGACATGGGATCGGATGACACACGCGATCTGATCACATTGGAAGCTCTCGGTACAGAGATCGCATAATCATATCATCACAGGAATAAACAGAACAGGAGGTGTCACACATGGCAGCAGCACGCAAAATTTTAATGCTGAAAAAGGAAGGAAAAATCTGGACCTTTCTGTTAGAAAACGATCGGATTGCAGAAATCCATTGCAGTCTTCCTGATTCCATTCAGGATCGACAGCCGCTCCTGGGAGATATTTATATCGGGAAAGTAAAAAATATCGCTGCAAATATCGGTGCGGCTTTTATCGAAATTGCACCTGGCAAAGAATGTTACTATGATATCAGCCAAGCGCCCCATGCAGTCTTTACCCACAGGATCGGGAAAAAGCCGCTTTGCATCGGTGATGAACTGGTGGTCCAGATCAGTCGGGAAGCAGTCAAGACGAAGGCTCCAACTGTCAGCAGTAATATCAATTTTACCGGGCGCTATGCTGTATTAACCACCGGAAATACCAGGATCGGAACTTCCGGAAAACTTTCCAAAGCACTCCGTGACGAGTATAAAGACCGTCTAAGTAACTTTAAAAATGAGGATTACGGGCTGATTATCCGTACCAATGCCAAAGATGTGCCGTTTGAGACTGTGTTTTCAGAAATCCAAAAGCTGGAATCCGCCTGCCGGAAACTAAAAGAAACGGCGCCGTTTCGCACTTGCTATTCCTGTCTCCAGAAAGCGCCTCCGTCTTATATTACAGATTTAAAAAATGTATATGCCGATGGATTATCTGCGATTATTACGGATGATTCTGATCTGTATGAACAAATCCATACGTTTCTGGAAACCGAGCAGCCGGAAGACCTTCCCAAGCTGCAGCTCTATCAGGATCAACTCCTGCCGCTTCCTAAGCTGTACAGTACCGATCTGGCGGTGGAGCGCGCGCTCAAAGAATATGTCTGGCTGAAAAACGGCGCCTCTCTTGTCATCCAGCCAACAGAGGCGCTGACTGTTGTAGATGTGAACTCAGGAAAGTTTTCTGCAAAGACCAGGAAGAAAAGTTCAGACACTTATTTTAAGATCAATCTGGAGGCTGCAAAAGAAACGGCACGGCAACTTCGGCTGCGTAATATATCCGGGATTATATTGATTGATTTTATTAACATGGATGACCCGGATATGATGCAGGAACTTCTAAAACAATTCCGGTATTTTCTCGCTCAGGATCCTATCCAGACTTCCGTGATAGATGTCACAGCACTTCAGCTGGTAGAAGTGACCCGCAAAAAAGTGCGCAGGCCGCTGCATGAATGTGTCCGGATCCGAACAGATAAGTCAACAGAAAGAAGGGAACACCTTGAGTAAAAAAGAGTTAAAGACCAATGCCATGCGCATTCTGGACCGCAGCAAAATTCCTTATGAATACCAGACTTATGAGTGTGACAATTTTACCGATGGCATCCACACTGCAGATACGCTTGGTCTTCCCCATGAACGAGTATATAAAACGCTTGTTACAACTGGAAAAAGCGGAGCACATTATGTATTTGTGATTCCAATCGAAGCAGAACTGGACTTAAAAAAGGCAGCCCGAGCAGTTGGTGAAAAATCTGTAGAAATGCTTCCCGTAAAAGAAATCACAGCTGTCACAGGATATGTACGGGGCGGCTGCACCGCCGTTGGTATGAAAAAAGCATTTCCGACTGCCATTCAGGAAACGGCACAAACTCTGGATTTTATATATGTCAGTGGCGGAAAACTTGGTATGCAGCTGAAACTTTCCCCAGACAACTTAAAAAAAGTGACCCATGCCCAATATGCAGATGTTATATTTTAATCCGGAAGCACTATTTTTAGAGTATACTCGGTTTTTTGCAAATCAGTGATTTACATTCCTGAAGATACAGGGTATAATAGGAAAGCGAAATGATACAGGATGCCACAGTGTTGCATCTGTTTTGAAATACAAGACCTGTTGGAGGAAAGAAGATGAAAAAAGTAGTAAAATTCGGTGGAAGTTCTCTTGCAAGTGCCGAACAGTTTAAAAAAGTAGGAGAAATCATCCGGGCAGATCATTGCCGCCGTTATGTTGTCCCATCGGCTCCCGGAAAACGCAGCTCCAGTGATACCAAAGTCACAGATATGCTTTACAGCTGCTACAATCTTGCGATCCGGGAAAAGAAATTCACAGGACTGCTGGACGAGATCCAGGCAAGATATCAGGAGATCATTGACGGACTGGAATTGGATCTTTCTCTGGATCATGAATTTGAAACGATCCGGGAAAACTTTGCCCGAAAAATCGGAAGAGATTATGCTGCTTCCCGCGGAGAATATTTGAATGGTATCATTATGGCCAACTACCTGGGATTTTGCTTTATTGATGCTGCAGAAGTGATCCGTTTTGATGCAGACGGCAACCTGGATGATGAAAAGACCAATGAATTGCTTGCTCTTCGTCTGGAAGGAGAAGAATTTGCCGTGATCCCCGGATTTTACGGTGCAAAAGAAGATGACACCATCGTGACATTCTCCCGCGGCGGTTCCGACATCACCGGCTCACTGGTTGCCCGTGCAGTCATGGCTGATCTGTATGAGAACTGGACCGATGTATCCGGATTTCTGATCGCTGATCCAAGGATCGTCAAAAATCCAAAATCCATTGAAACGATCACTTACCGGGAACTTCGAGAGCTCTCTTATATGGGGGCAACTGTCCTTCATGAAGACGCCATCTTCCCGGTGCGAAAAGAGGGCATCCCAATCAACATCCGCAACACTAATGCACCACAGGATCGCGGAACCCTGATCGTAGAAAGCACTTGCAGACAGCCGAAATATACCATCACCGGAATCGCTGGGACAGACGGATTTGCCGCTGTTACCATCGAAAAGGCGATGATGAACTCCGAAATCGGTTTCTGCCGGAAAGTGCTGGAAGAATTTGATAAAAATGGAATTTCTATTGAACACATGCCATCCGGTATTGATACCATGACAATCTTTGTACATAAGGATGAATTTGAAGAAAAAGAGCAGCAGGTACTTGCCGGAATCCACAAGGCAGTCAATCCGGATCACCTTGAACTGGAATCCGATCTCGCACTGATCGCCATTGTAGGACGGGGGATGCGCTCCACACGCGGCACTGCAGGCAGGATCTTTTCTGCGCTTGCTCACGCCCACATCAATGTAAAAATGATCGATCAGGGATCCAGTGAACTGAATATTATCGTAGGAGTCAGACACGATGATTTCAAAAATGCCATTCGGGCGCTTTATCAGATTTTCGTAGAGACACAAATTTAAAGACAGAGGTGACACCATGAATATTTTGTTCTTTTTACATCCAAAACAGGAGGTCGCATATGTCTATGATGACTGCACACTCCGTCAAGTTCTGGAGACAATGGAACATCATAAATATGCTTCTATCCCCATGCTCAACCGCCAGGGAGAATATGTAGGAACCATCACCGAAGGAGATCTGCTCTGGGGAATGAAAAAATACACCAATTTGAATCTCAAACAAGCAGAGCACATCTTTATCCGCGATTTTGAGCGGAAGGCAGACTATATTGCGGTTGCAGCCGACTCTGATATGAGAGATCTGATCAGCAGAGCCATGAACCAGAACTTTGTTCCTGTTGTCGATGATCAGAAGAAATTTATAGGGATCATTACAAGAAGAAGCATTATCGAATATTGTTATGATAAACTGAATGAATGTGACAAATAATGTCCATAATGATAGGAAGTGGGAAATTTTCAAAATATTTTCCTGCTTCCTATTGACTTATACAGAATACACGTGCTATACTGACGAAGTATGCCGCACAGCGAGGTTTACAAGTTCTGATTCAGACACCGAAGCTGGCGAGTAATGATAATAGGAGGTGCCATATGTACGCAATTATAGCAACAGGTGGTAAACAGTACAAAGTAGCCGAAGGCGATATCATTAGAGTAGAGAAACTTGGTGTAGAAGCTGGAGAAACTTTCACATTTGACCAGGTGCTTGCAGTTAGCGATGCTGAATTAAAAGTTGGAAATCCGACAGTAGAAGGTGCAACAGTTACAGCTTCTGTAATCGGAGATGGAAAAGCTAAAAAAGTTATCGTTTACAAGTATAAGAGAAAAACTGGATACCATAAGAAAAATGGTCACAGACAGCAGTACACAGCAGTTAAGATTGAAAAGATCAATGCTTAATCTGTCATGATCAAGGTAACCGTTTATAAGACAGTAAATCATGACTATGCAGGTCTGGACGTGATCGGACATGCAGGGTATTCGGAAGCGGGAAGTGACGTGGTCTGTGCGGCTGTGTCCGTACTGGTCATTAACACACTCAATTCGATCGAGCGTTTTACTTCTGACAAGATTTCTCTTGTTTCAGATGAAGAGACCGGACTGATTGAATTTCGGTTCACCCGGAACCCTTCTCATGATGCCAAGCTGCTGTTCAAATCTATGGTTCTTGGATTACAGGAAATAGAAGACAACAGCGAATATGAACCATACATTGATATCATTTTCAAGGAGGTGTAACAACCATGATGAAATTAAACCTTCAGTATTTTGCTCATAAAAAAGGAGTTGGTTCCACACGAAACGGACGTGACTCTGAAGCTAAAAGATTAGGTGCAAAGAGAGCTGACGGACAGTTCGTTAAAGCCGGAAATATCCTTTACAGACAGCGTGGAACAAAAATTCACCCAGGTGTGAATGTAGGACGCGGCGGAGATGACACATTATTCGCATTAGTTGACGGTGTTGTCAGATTCGAAAGAAAAGGAAGAGACAAAAAACAGGTTTCTATCTATCCGGTAGCTGAATAATTACCGTAAGAAAGCCTCAGACTTCTTAGTCTGAGGCTTCTTTTTCGTAAAGCACACCACACATTTTGGTACCAGACACATAAACGACAGATTTTAATTTTTAAATAAGAGGGAAAAATAATGTTTGCAGACAGAGCGAAAATATTCATCCGTTCCGGCAAAGGCGGGGACGGACACTGCAGCTTCCGCCGGGAACT
>Snoopy_p1__coassemble_2582_pt1 | contig 6156 bp, 7 predicted proteins | sample Snoopy_p1__metabat2_high_PE_024 | metagenome-assembled genome bin Snoopy_p1
ATCGATACCAGAACGTATCCTGCCAGAAGTGTGGAGGAGCCGGATAAGGATAAGTCTCTCCGGGGATCCAGAGACGGGTTTGTAGAGACCATCGTATTCAATACAGCGCTGATGCGAAGACGGATCCGGGATGAACATCTGATCATGGAGATGACAGAGGCAGGGCAGACCTCCCGTACGGATATTGCCATCTGCTATATGTCGGATCGGGTGGATCAGGAGCTTTTAGCAAATGTAAAGTCGCGGATTGAAGATCTTCACATTGATGACCTGAAGATGAACCAGCAGACGCTTGCAGAGGCTATGTTCAAGAGAAAGTGGTTCAACCCGTTTCCGAAATTCAAATTTACCGAGCGGCCGGATACGGCAGTGGCCTGTCTGTTGGAAGGAAAAGTAGTGATCCTGGTGGATAATTCTCCCTCAGCAATGATTCTGCCAACTTCCATTCTGGATATGATCGAGGAAGCAAATGACTACTATTTTCCTACAGTGACAGGGATGTATTTGAAGATATCGAGGCTGATCATCACAATTTTAACCGTGTTTATGACGCCGGTATACTTGCTGTTTATGATGAATCCGTCCTGGATCCCCAGTATGTTTGAGTTCACAGCGGTTCGGGATGTGATCAATGTTCCACTTGTATTACAGTTTTTGATCCTGGAGCTTTGTATTGACGGTCTGCGCCTGGCGGCTTTGAATACGCCAAGTATGCTCAGTACGCCGCTCAGTGTGATCGCCGGTCTGGTGCTGGGAGAATTTGCAGTACAGTCCGGATGGTTCAACTCAGAAGTGATGCTGTATATGGCGTTTGTGGCAGTGGCCAATTATACACAGCCCAATTTTGAGATGGGATACGCATTGAAATTTATGCGTCTGATGCTTTTGGGACTGACGGCGTTGTTTGACTGGGGTGGTTTTCTGGTCGGATGTCTGCTGATCTTGTGTTTTTTGGCATGTAATAAGACATTGTCGGGAAGAAATTATTTGAATATCAAGTTGAATTAGTGGAAAAAGCAGATCAGATATCCGGAAAAGAGACCTCTGATCTGCTTTAAAATACAGACGAAAAACGAAAAAAATTTTGCGAAATGTTCCAAAAAATGATATGATTAAGAAAATCAGACAACAGGAGGAATGAAGGAAATGCGGGACTATATAATTACAGTGAACAGTACAGTGGATATGCCAAAGGAATGGTTAAAGGAACGAGGCGTTCCGGTGATTCCTCTGAAATATACAATGGATGGACAGACCTATACAGATATGGAAGATCTGACAGCAAAAGAGTTTTTTGACAAGCTCAGAGAAGGAAAGATGTCGGTAACTTCCCAGGTCAACCCAGAAGAAGCAAAGGCAATGCTGGAGCCATTTGTAAAAGAAGGAAAAGATGTGCTGCATCTGAGTTTTTCTTCTGGATTAAGCGGGACTGCCAACAGTATGAGGTTGGCTGCAGAGGAGTTGAGTGAGGAATATCCGGAACAGAAGATCGTAGCGGTGGATACGCTCTGTGCCTGTATGGGAGAAGGGCTTCTGTTACATAAGGCGCTGCAGCTGAAAGAAGCAGGAAAGACAATGGCAGAGGTCGTACAGTGGGTGGAAGAGAATAAGCTGCATATCTGTCATGATGTGACAGTGGACGATCTGCATCACCTGCATCGAGGCGGCAGAATTTCCAAGGCGACTGCAGTGCTTGGCAGTATGGTACAGATCAAGCCGATCATACATATGGACAACGAAGGAAAACTGCAGGTGATCGGGAAAGAGAGAGGACGTAAAAAGTCTTTGAATAAAATTGTAGATATGGCAGCAGAACAGGCAAAGGGATGGGACAATGATCTGATTTTAATCACCCACGGAGACTGCATCGAAGATGCGGAATATGTAGCCGGACGGGTTCGAGAAAAGATGGGGATCGATCAGATCCTGATTAACAATATCGGAACTGTGATCGGAAGTCATACCGGTCCGGGAGTTGTGGCTGTGTTCTGTATGGGAGAAAAACGATAACGAAACGAGACAGCATATAAGACCATCGCAGTGATATGGCTTATATGCTGTTCATTTGTGGAATGATGCCTCTATTATTACAGAATCAATTTTTTTAAACCAGTTTTTGCATGTACGGAAATGGGACAGATTTCTCCATTTTCCATATGAATCGTTAGTTTTTGAAAATTAATTCCTTTGATATTATCTGTATTCACAATGTAAGAGCGGTGACACCTGTAAAAACGATAGTCTAGCTGCTCTTCAACACTCTTTAAGTGTCCAGTAAATTCAACTACTCTCTTCTTTGTATGAAGTACTATTTTATGACTGTTCTCTGAAGTTTCAAAAAACAATACTTCATCATAATCCGCAGCAATCCGGCTGTCCTTTTGATCAATAAGAAGTGTTCTTCGCTGATTTTTGTTGACAGTTAAAATCTTTTTGTTGATATCCATTAAGCACTCATGCATTCTTTGTTTCACACTTTCTGAAGAATCTTTAAGGATATTGCAATTCCCTGTCTGTTTATACTGACAGCTCTGGCGTATATCCAGTATGTTGTTTCGCTGAAGAGCAATGTATTTATTGGGATTATCCTATCGACAACCATATAGGTATGCTCTGCATTTCAATGGAACTCTTTGCTGTCGGGCAACTATCTGATGCTTGTACGGCATGAGCTGATACAGGCTGATGGCGCCGGTGTGAAATCTGAAAATCCTGGCAGCGATCAAAGGACAAATTTCGGGTGAGGATATCAAAAGTGTACTTATCAAAGTTGGTCTTCAGGAAGACATGAACAAGAAGTATCGAAAATATTCTCTCGGTATGAAACAAAAACTGGGGATTGCCACCGCTATCATGGAACAGCCGGACATTGTAATCTTAGATGAACCAGCCAACGTTCTAGACGAAAAGAGTGAAGCAAAAATGTGGGAGCTTGTCAAAGAAGAACGTGACAGGGGCGCTTTGGTGATTATTTCCTGTCACACAGACGAGATATTACAGAATGTATCTGATGAAATATACAAAATGGATAGTGGTTGTATTAAGACACACATTATATTGTAGGTGATGAATATGAAAAAGAAAATTATTTTATTGGTCGTAGCGGGAATTGTTCTTGTTGGAACAGCATTTGGATATCACAAGGTAAGTGCCGAACATTTCTCTGATTTAAGATTGGAGTGAAAATAATAGCAAGTCCTAAGAAAGGGGAAACCGGTTGAACCGATTCCCCCCTAATATGATTTACATAGTAATAATGCCAAATGCATTCAAAACAGAGCTGATCAAGATCGCGAGCAAAAAAATGGGGGCGATCCACTTGATCATAACGATGAACATCTTTTTGCTTTTGAATGTTCCGCCATCGGAAGATTCTACTTCATCGATGATCACCTTAGGTTTGATGATAAATCCTACAAAGATGCAGGTCAGCACGGCGACGATCGGCATGAGCACACTATTGCTGATGAAGTCCATTGCGTCCAGGATAGACATTCCCAGAGGCTTGATGAAATCCAGCGCGCCAAAACCAAGGGATGTCGGGATTCCAATCAGCAGAGAATAGGCTGCGACCAGAATGCAGGTGAACTTTCTGGACCATTTGAATTTATCCATGAAGATCGAAACAATGGTCTCCATCAAAGAGATGGAAGAAGTGACTGCTGCGAAAAATACAAGGACAAAGAATACGGTTCCGAGCACAGTTCCAAGCGGCATGCTTGCAAATACTTTTGGAAGGGTGATGAACATCAGTCCGGCACCTGCGTTTAATGCAGATTCATCTCCGCCGGAGAAGATGAATACAGCTGGTACGATCATCAAGCCTGCCAAAAAGGCAAATCCGGTATCGAAGATCTCAATCTGGCGGACAGACCCTTCCAGATTGGTAGATTTTGGCATATAAGAACCATACGTGATCATGATACCCATGGCAAGGGACATGGAGTAGAATAACTGTCCCATAGCTGCCAGCACAGTCATTACGGAAAAATTTGACATATTTGGAAGAAGATAATATTTCAGTCCTTCCATAGCTCCATCCATGGTCAGAACATAAACGGCGATCCCGACTGTCAGGACGGCGAGGATAGGCATCATGACCTTACTGACTTTTTCAATTCCTTTTTCCACGCCGAACAGTACGACCAGTGCCGTCACTGCAATGAACAGTGAAAACCACAGGATCGGGGATGCGGTGCTGGCAGTAAAGTCAGAAAAATACGTATCACCAGATACAGCAGCAGCACCTTCTGTGATAAATGCAAAAAAGTATTTCAATACCCAGCCGCCGATCACAGAATAATAAGGAAGAATGATGATCGGCACGATGGCTGCCAGTACTCCTAAAAAACCAAAACGCTTATCCAGCTTTTGGAATGCGCCGATGGCGCTTAAGCCTGTCTTGCGTCCAATTGCAATTTCTGCGATCATCAGAGTAAATCCGAATGTAACTGCCAGCAGGATATAGCAGATTAGAAAGGAACCGCCGCCATATTTGGCTGCCAGATAAGGGAAGCGCCAGATGTTCCCGAGTCCTACAGCAGATCCGGCAGCAGCAAGGATAAAGCCGATCTTGCCGGAAAAATTACTTCTGTTAGTCTTCATATAAATAACCTCCTCAAACTTTCATCTTTTGATAGATAAAATGAAAAACAGATTGCACTCTGTTATTTAGTGGTATTATGCCATGCTTTCGAAAAAAAAACAAGTTAAATCATCAAATTAAAGTGAAAAAGTGTTAAAGTTGAGAAAATGAGAAAAAGAAGTTGACAGAGATAGGAAAGTATGATAAAGTAAATACTGCTTAAAGCGAAAAACAAAGTAGAGTATCCACTCTCACCATAGCACAAGCGAGTGACTATTGGTTCAATATTGTTACATACAGCAGTTTCCTGTATAGAGTCTGTAATGTAGTGAGATTGGGTGGATATGAGATTCACTCTTTTTTTATGCTTTTGCAACGGGGAAACCTAAGGGAAATTCATTTGACGGAGGTATACGACCATTAGCGATTTAATGATTAACGAGCAGATCAGAGATAGAGAAGTCCGTCTGATCGGCGAGGATGGGGAACAGTTAGGAATTATGTCATCCAGAGAGGCAATGAAACTTGCTATGGAGGCAAATTTGGATCTTGTAAAGATTGCGCCGACTGCAAAGCCGCCGGTATGCAAGATTATCGATTACGGTAAGTACAAGTACGAGCAGACAAGAAAAGAAAAAGAAGCTAAGAAAAAACAGAAAACTGTAGAAGTAAAAGAAGTACGTTTATCACCGAATATTGATACAAACGACCTGAATACAAAGGTGAACAATGCAAAGAAGTTCATCGGAAAAGGAAACAAAGTAAAGGTTACCTTACGTTTCCGCGGAAGAGAGATGGCACACGTACAGTCAAGCAAGCATATTCTGGATGATTTTGCAGCATTGCTTGAGGATGTGGCAGTCGTTGAAAAACCGGCAAAAATGGAAGGACGCAGCATGAGCATGGTTTTAACTGAAAAACGTTAAAATAAAAAATACGGACATATGTCCAGTAGGGCAGTACATTAAAGGAGGAATTTATCATGCCAAAAATTAAAACAAATAGAGCGGCAGCAAAACGCTTCAAAAAAACAGGTACAGGAAAACTGAAAAGAAATAAAGCTTATAAGAGCCATATCTTAACAAAGAAGTCTACAAAGAGAAAAAGAAATCTCAGACAGGCTACAATTACTGATGCTACAAATGTAAAGAACATGAAGAAAGTTTTACCATATCTGTAAGATTTGTAAAAGTAATAAGAGGAGGATTAAGAAATGGCAAGAATTAAAGGCGGAATGAACGCTAAGAAGAAACATAATAGAACACTGAAGTTGGCGAAAGGATACAGAGGAGCACGTTCTAAACAGTACAGAGTTGCAAAACAGTCTGTAATGAGAGCTCTTACATCTGCATACGCAGGAAGAAAAGAGCGCAAACGCCAGATGAGACAGCTTTGGATCGCACGTATCAATGCAGCTGCAAGAATGAATGGTCTTTCTTACAGCAAATTTATGCACGGACTGAAAGTGGCAGGCGTTGACATGAACAGAAAAATGCTTGCAGAGCTTGCAGTAAGCGATAAAGAAGGATTTGCAACATTAGCAGAGCTTGCAAAATCTAAACTTGCTTAAT
>Snoopy_p1__coassemble_2588_pt1 | contig 6147 bp, 7 predicted proteins | sample Snoopy_p1__metabat2_high_PE_024 | metagenome-assembled genome bin Snoopy_p1
AGAAGAATTCTTTGTGAGCTGATCGGAGGATGGGTAGAAAACGGAGAATATCCGGATGATGACCGGATGCTGGAAAGGATCATTAAAGATATTTCCTATAATAATGCAGTATGTTACTTTGGATTTGATTTAAAAGAAGTATACTAAAGGAGACTGCGATGGAATTAAAAGTGATTTGAATACAGACGGATTGAATCCGGAATCCTGCGATGATGTGGAAATTACAGAATGCCTGTTTTCGGTAGGGGATGATTGCATCGCGGTAAAATCCGGGAAGATTTCTGTAGGAGCAAAGTACAAGGTTCCATCTTCGAATTTATGGATCCGTCAGTGCTGCATGCGGGTTGGACATGGTTCGATGGACTTCCGGAACAGAAAATCGAACGGGTAGAAATGAAACGAGTGCGTGTGAGTTATGCAGAAAATGCTATGACAGGACAACCGGCAATGATGGATGGAATTGATCGGTATGAGTGTTTTGAAAAGTAAGGAATGAAATACAGACAGTGATCGAAAAGACGTTTCCTTTGGGAGGCGTCTTTTTGTTATTTAAAAAAGAGAAAGAAAAGTATACAGTTCATAAAAAACTCAAGAAGTACTTGACAAACTAAAATGATTAGTATAAACTAACCATAATAAGTTTTATACAACTTAGAAAATAGGTGTTATGGAGATGAAAAATGGTAAATAAAAGGAATGGAGTGTGTCAGAGGTTTATGAATTTGTCAGAAGCGAAAGAAGGGGAAGAGTATATTGTAAAGGGCATTGCAACAGATGACGAAGAATTGAATGCATTTTTATTTTCCCTGGGATGTTATAGTGGAGAACCCATTACTGTAATTGCACATCGAAAGGGAGGCTGCGTGGTATCGATTAAGGATGGCAGATATAATATGGATATGGATCTAGCGCAAGCTATTTCAATATAAAATAGTGGTTTCGATCGCTATTTTTTTAAAGAAGAGTGTTAGAAATAACTAACCAGATGAAATGAAGGAGGAGACAGAACATGAGGATTGCGTTGGCAGGAAATCCAAACAGTGGAAAAACGACCATGTACAATGCGCTCACAGGAAGAAATGAACGTGTGGGGAATTGGGCCGGGGTGACGGTAGAAAAAAAGGAAAGTCCGATTAAGAAAGGGTATTTTGAAGGAACAGAGGAATTGATCGCAGTAGATTTGCCGGGAGCCTATTCCATGTCGCCGTTTACATCAGAAGAGAGTATTACCAGCGGCTATGTGAAAAATGAAAATCCGGATGTCATTATCAATATTGTGGATGCGACAAACTTAAGCAGAAGCTTGTTTTTTACAACACAGCTTCTGGAACTGGGAATTCCGGTGGTAGTTGCTCTGAATAAAAGCGACATTACAGAAAAGAAAAAGACAGAAATTGATGGAAAGCAATTAGCAGAAAAGTTAGGCTGTCCTGTCATTCAGACGGTGTCTGTAACTTCCGGCCATAAAGGATTAAGGGAAGTCGTCAATCAGGCGGCTGCATTGAAAGGATGCAGACAGAAGGCTCCTTATGTACAGGCAGAGATTGATCTGCAGGACAAAGCACAGGTTGAGGAAGCAGATAGAAAACGGTTTGAATTTGTAAATGGAATTGTAAAAGCAGTCGAAAAGAGAAATGTGTTCACAAAGGATAAAAATAAGCAGGACAGCATTGACAGGGTGCTCACCAACAAATTGGTTGGAATCCCTATCTTCGCTGTGGTTATGTTTGGTGTGTTTTACATCTCCCAGTCGACGATCGGAACCTGGATCGCAGACTGGTTGGTCGGCTGGATCGAAACCTTCCAGGGCTGGGTTGCAGGTTTGGTGGAAGGAGCAAGTCCGTTTCTTCAGGCGCTTCTGGTGGATGGGATCATTGGAGGAGTAGGCGCGGTAGTCGGTTTCCTGCCGCTGGTCATGGTGATGTATTTTCTGATCGCACTTTTAGAGGACTGTGGATATATGGCACGTGCTGCGGTAGTGTTAGACCCGATCTTTAAGAGAGTCGGTCTCTCCGGAAAGTCGGTAATCCCAATGGTGATCGGAACGGGATGTGCCATTCCGGGGATTATGGCCTGCCGTACCATTCGCAACGAAAGAGAAAGAAGAGCGACGGCTATGCTGACACCGTTTATGCCGTGTGGAGCAAAGCTTCCGGTCATTGCATTGTTCGCAGGCGCATTTTTTGCAGATGCTTCTTGGGTTGGTCCGACGATGTATCTGGTTGGGCTTGTATTAATTTTCCTGGGAGCATTATTGGTGAAAAAGATTACCGGATATAAATTCCGTAAATCGTTCTTTATTATGGAACTTCCAGAATATAAACTGCCGAGTCTGAAACGTGCGGCATTTTCTATGCTTTCCCGTGGCAAGGCATATATTGTAAAGGCGGGAACGATTATTTTGGTATGCAACACTGTTGTACAGATTATGCAGAGTTTTAACTGGCAGTTCCAGGTAGTGGAAGAAGGAATGGAAAGTACGTCCATTCTGGCATCCATTGCATCTCCGTTTGCGGTGCTTTTGGTTCCTCTTGGATTTGGCGTTTGGCAGCTTGCAGCGGCAGCAATCACAGGTTTTATTGCAAAAGAGAATGTGGTTGGCACACTGGCAGTTGTCTATGGACTGACAAATTTTATCGATACGGAGGAATTGGCATTGGTTGGCGGAGCCAATGAAGTGGCAATGGTTATGGGACTTACAAAAGCGGCTGCACTGGCATATCTGATGTTCAACCTTTTTACACCGCCTTGCTTTGCGGCTCTTGGTGCGATGAATTCTGAGATGCAGGATAAGAAGTGGCTGTGGGGCGGTATTGCGCTGCAGGTAGGCACTGGATATACAGTTGCATTCTTTGTATATCAGATCGGTACATTTGCAGCAACCGGAGCTTTTGGAACCGGTTTTGTCCCAGGATTGATCGTGGTGGCTGTATTTGCAGCGATATTGGCTGTACTGATCCGGAGAAAAGAGAAAACGTTCAGTGCAGAGTATCGTTTACACGCATAGAAAATAAAGGAGGATGACATATGGCAGATTTTCTGGTTATTGGGATCATATTGTTCATTGTTGGGAGTGCAAGTGTTTCGATATGGAAGGCAAAAAAAAGCGGAATAAAATGTATCGGTTGTCCGTCCGCAGGAAAGTGTTCCGGACACACAGAAAGTACAGTGTGTAGTTGTGGATGCGATAGTACAGTAAAATGAGAAATAGTTAGAAGAAGCTGACCAAATAAGCGGAGGTGCAGGTATGAGTATTGTAATAATCGGAGGACATGATCGAATGGTAGCACAATATAAGGAGGTCTGTAAGGGATATCGGTGCAAGGCAAAAGTGTTTACACAGATGAGGGCCGGGCTTCATAAACAGATTGGCTCTCCGGATGTTCTGGTCTTGTTTACAAATACGGTATCCCATAAGATGGTAAAGATTGCATTGGATGAGGTGGATTGCAGCCGAACGAATGTGATTCGATGTCATACCAGCAGTAAAAATGCTTTAACAGAGATTCTGGAAAGTTGTTGTGGATAAAGTAAAAATAGATATGGAAAACGGTGGTTTTGAACAGGATATCAAAGCCATCGTTTTTTTGAAAGAATCAACTTGACTTTTAATTCTTACAGATGTAATATTTATACAAATCAAACGGATTTAGGAAAATTAAATTTTTTTGATTTTAAATCTTACAAATGTAATAAGATGGGAAGGAAATGTGAAAAAACAGGACATCCGCTTTCAGTAACCATACCCTATTCCGATATGGAGAACTATGAAAAGTTAGATAGATTTCTTAAGGATTGTGAAAATGGGAGAAGTGGTTCTACAGTTATGTATGAGATACGCCGGGATGGAGGCATCAACAGAAAACAGTTTCTTTTCGATGGGAACGATATGTATGGAGTCAGTACAAGTGGTGTTTGGCTGGAAAATGATACACCGGGGATTGCATATACGACCTGTACCCGGATCAAAGAATGGGAATACACAGAAAATGGGTGGTTTTGCTATGAACTGTGTACCAGAACCGCCAGAAGTTACGGAAATCATGGATGGAAGTTGTTTAATCCGAATTATACCCATGCCGGAAAAGGAGAGAGAACTGACAAAACTATGTGTTCAGGAAATCGGGTATCAGGGAAATAATCTGTTATGTTCTAATTGGAATTTGGACAGTTTAGATACGTTAGATTATAATGGATTGTATGAATACTTGTATAGAATGAAATATGGAGAGTGCTTTCCTTCCGAAAAATATCAGGAGGGAATTCCCAAAGAGGAGTTCGAAAGTTTGATTATGGATTATCTTCCCGTATCTGCAGAAAACTTGCAGCAGTATGCAGAATTTGATGAAAAAGCAAAAAATATGCGTGGGAATCTTTAGGATGCGGCAATTATGCTCCGAACTTTTTTGGAACTTCTGTGCCGGAGGTGGTGGAAGTAAGAGAAAATCCTGATAGTACGGTTACATTAACGGTGAATGCAGTATGTGACATGGTTATCTGTGATGATGCTCTTATTACGCATGATTTAACAGTGGAATTCAAAGAAGATGGGAGTTTTCAATATTTAGGAAATGAAATCCAGAAAGAGGATAGAAACAATGTCCCGGAATATCAGTATTGCGTGAAGGGAGAAATCAAGAATGGTAGTTGAAGAATTTCATGATCAGAAAATTATATATCACTTAAATATAGACGAAGAAGCAAACAATATTTTAATGCATATTAGTTCATTAAAAACTATAAAGACTAATAGAGTAATCAAAGGTACAACTTTGGTGAGTGCTTTTTATATCTTTTCTTTAGCATTTTATTCATACTTGTTTCATATATCATTTGCATGGATATTTTTATTGTTAAGTATTGGATTTGCTGCGTTAGGTTTAAGTGTAGAAAAATTACAAAAAGTATTTATGAGAGCAATCATAAATAAAGAAAAACAGAAAATGAATAGTGAGCGAAAATATGTGTTTTCAAAAGAAGGTGTGGATATAGACACAGAGATTGGAGTTACACGTAATGATTGGAGTTCATTTGTTAGCAAGGGGGAGATTGAAAATTATATTTATTTGATTCGTAAAGACAATAAAGTTATATTGATCAATAAAAATGTTCTATCTGAAAGCGAACTAATAATGCTCAGAAGTTTTATTCAAGATGTAGAGACAGAACAGTTAGAAACGGAAAATAAAATGTCTTTTAAAATGATGGCATTGGTGGTTGTTACGATGATTACTATTATTGTTTCATTGATATATACTGGCATTAAAATCGGATATCCTTTATCAAATGGAGAAATTTTTCGTTTATGGTTTATAAGAACAGTTCCTATCATACTGCTTTTAATTCTGCTATGTTTAAATGTTATATGGACTTGTGTTTTATCTAGGATAATAAAAACGAATAAAAAGAAGTCTTTATTGAAAAGAATTCTTTTATGGACAGTCGGAATAATCGTAGTGCTAGCAATGGCATTGGGGATATTTGTGAACATGTTAAATGACGATTCAGAACATTATAATAGTAATGGAACAGTGATAGTTAAAACTCCTGTGTGGTTAGATAAACCATCGTTTAGACTGTACAAAGAAGAAAATATTCTGGTTCTTCAGTTTTTAAGAAATGCAGACGGAATAGAAGACATAGATGCTTCAATTACACAACAGGAATATTTAAGTAAAAAGTATGGGGATTTGGAGAAAGAGTTAGAACATCAAGAAGAAAATAGAAATGAATCAAGTCTGAACGATGTGACAGCTGTAGATAAACAAGAATCAGAAAAAAACAAAAAAATAGACGAAGGTTATCTGAAAGTATATCAAACCTATATAAAAGAAGCTGATACAGAATATAGAAAAGATTATAATGCAAAGGGTTATAGCTATATCGTTACCTTCGAGGATGAAACGCAGATTAGATATCTAATGTATGATCGTGATAATCAAGAAGGAACAAAGGCACAATATGTGTATTATAAAAATATAAAAAGTACAGATGGATCATGGAGTATGATGGATGCTGAAATTTTAGATATGTACCAGTATGATTACGAATCAAAAGAGGTAAAGGAGTTACAACAGACTTCCTGGTAAATTGTAAGCGCTTAATTTTTAGGTATGATAGAAAAATCCCCGACTACTTTTCAGTAGC
>Snoopy_p1__coassemble_3530_pt1 | contig 4863 bp, 4 predicted proteins | sample Snoopy_p1__metabat2_high_PE_024 | metagenome-assembled genome bin Snoopy_p1
CCGGCTGTTCCGGCTTCTGATCTGGGTTCTCCGGCTGTTCCGGCTTCTGATCTGGGTTCTCCGGCTGTTCCGGCTTCTGTTCTGGATTCTCCGGTTGCTCCGGTTTCTGATCTGGGTTTTCCGGCTGTTCCGGCTTCTGTTCTGGATTCTCTGGCTGTTCTGGCTTCTGTTCTGGCTCTTGCGGTTCTCCATTGCATACCCAGTGACCTTCTTCTGGGTGTTCTACTGTTTCTGTCCAAGATGGTTTTACCACTACTGTTTCGTAGTGACCTTCTTCCGGATGTTCGATTTTTTCTGTTACCTGTTCACTGTGATACCCCATGCACTGACCGTTACTAGCTTCGCTATGAGCAATCCATTCATCCATAGAATGAATCTCAAAACCACAGGTATTACAGAAATTAGCCATTCTTACAACTTCTTCAGTCCAAGCTGGTTTGTCTACTACCCATTCTTGTTTTGTTTCTGCTGGGTGTACTACTTCCTCTGTCCAAGCTTCTTTGTCTACAACCCACTCACAGTTATCCCCATGTACATGCTCTTTTTCGCTTGCTATTGTTGATACTTTATCCATCGCAAATACTGTTCCCGTTCCTGCAACAGTCAAAGACATAGCAGCTACCAACGCAACAACAAATTTCTTCTTCATTTGTATCTCTCCCTTTTTTCTTATCGAATCCAAAGGCAATCAAATCCACTTATTTTTCCTCTCATTTCTATTGTCTTCAAATTCATTTATCATCAGCATTTTAACTCGTTCCGAGTTATATTTATATATTAACTCGCTGTGAGTTAGAAGTCAATACTCAAATTCTTTTTATAATAAAATCACCTTGAGGTGATAAAATTTGAATTATGCGGAACGAATGCGAAACTTAAGACAAGATAATGATCTTTCTCAAAAGAACGTAGCCGATATGTTAGGAGTTGCTCAAACAACCTATTCTCAATATGAATTAGAAAAGCGACCAATGCCTATTGATTATCTGATAGCATTATGCAAATTTTACGATGTGTCTGCTGATTATATGCTCGGATTGTCAAATAGAAAGAACCCATAATTTTCTGTCAGCGTAACGCTTGCCCCGCCGACCCGCCGCCCTATTAGGAACCGTCGCTCGGGGCATCCTGCGGAACGCTGTTTACTGAATGTAAACGAACAAGGAAATACGCTATCTATTCATGCCTTTCAACAGTTCCTGCATAATCTTCATACCTGCTTGTAGACCAAGTGCAGTATAAACTTCTGAAACGTCACTTGCCATTTCATTTGCTGAATCCACCAGTTCTGAAAACGTTTTGCTTTCATGCTCTCTTAATACATCCTCATTTTTACTATAACTTTCTTCTAGCTTTTTGTTATAATCTGGTTCTGTCTGTTTTGCCTCAATCGCAGATCCGTAGAGCAAATATTCCGTGATTCCGTCTATGGTCGCACGTCTCAAAATTTCTTTTGTAATATCCATTGTAAATTTAACCTCCATATTTATAAGTTCTACTAACAATACGTCACCATAAAAATAAGAGATTATCATATTCATTGACGATAATCTCTTACTGCTTTTTATTGCTCAATTTAATAATTCTCTCCGATTTAGTACACCATTTAGTACACCATTTTCGCATCAAACTACACCATTTTATGATATATTATATCACTTTACTGTTTTTCAAAATCTCGCAGAACACTAGTAAATACAAGGTTTTAAGAAGTTATATCAACTTATGGAAAAGCATTGTCAGAAATTCAATAAACTCTTTCTTATACTGTTCCATCTTTTAACCCTCCATATTTATGGGCATATGTGTGCCCTTGTAAATCTGTTAAATCTTCTCAATTTTATCACAAATTCCCTGTGATTTCAATCGAGGAACTTTCAAGTCCTCTAAAGCTCTTATTTATTGATCGTGTCCCACAATTCCAATGCTCTATTGAGAATCGGAAGAATTTCTTCTTTCCTATCTATCAGTATATTATCCATACGTTCTTTTTGTACGTCTGTTAATTTTTCAGCATATTCATTGTATTCCCTTTTTCGTCTATTTCAATTTGTCCCGGATATAATGTCAAAAATATTTTTCTATTCCCATCGATATACTAATGCACTTTTTTCCACAAAGAAGAGGCAAAGAATGTTTGCTTTTCTACACACTCTCTGCCTCTTTATTTTTCTTGTTTCTTCCTATTTTACGATTCCAACCATATCCTGTACACTTGTAAAATGATTCTGCTTCATATACGCTTCAATTCCATCTACGATCTCCATCGTCACAGTTGGATTGTAGAAATTGGCTGTTCCAACGGATACCGCGCTTGCCCCGACTAGCAGCATCTCGATGGCATCTTCTGCACTCTCGATTCCGCCCATTCCGATGATCGGCACATTCACTGCATTGGCTGCCTCATAGACCATGCGTACTGCAATTGGATGCACAGCAGGACCGGAAACTCCGCCCGTCTTATTTGCCAACGCAAATGTCTTACGATTGATATCGATCTTCATTCCTGTCAGGGTATTGATCAGAGAAATGGCATCTGCTCCACCGGCTTCTACTGCTTTTGCCATCTCTGCGATGCTGGTCACATTCGGGCTCAACTTCATGATGACCGGCTGCTTTGCATATTTTTTCACTACCTTTGTAATCTCTTCTGCAGCCTTTGGATTCTGGCCGAATGCAATTCCGCCTTCTTTGACATTTGGACAGGAAATATTGATCTCCAGCATATCCACATCTTCATTTGCCAGACGTTCTACCACTTCGCAATAATCTTCCGCAGATCTTCCGCACACATTCACTATAATTTTGGTATCAAACTGACGCAGAAACGGAATATCCCGCTCACAAAATACATCGATTCCAGGATTCTGCAGCCCAATGGCATTCATCATTCCACTGTGGATCTCTGCCACTCTTGGGGTCGGATTTCCCGGCCACGGCACATTTGCCACTCCTTTTGTAGTGACTGCTCCCAGACGGTTCAGATCTACGAATTCACTGTACTCTTCTCCTGAGCCGAATGTCCCGGACGCTACAGTCACCGGATTGTTCCATTCCACTCCTGCAATCTTTACTCGCATATCCATTACAGTTCCACCTCCGTTGCCAAAAATACCGGTCCGTCTTTGCAGACACGCTTATTGTGTACATGACTGTGGTGATCCACTTCTTTGGACTGGCAGACACATCCCAGGCATGCCCCAACTCCACAGGCCATTCGTTCTTCCATCGAAATATAGCACTCGATATTTCTCTCCTGTGCATACTGCTTGATGGCACGCAGCATCGGAGTCGGACCGCAGGCATAGATCACATCTGCCTCCAGGCTGTTCGCTGCCACTGCATCCATGACATTTCCTTTGGTCCCTATACTTCCATCTTCTGTGGCAATGTAAAGTGTTCCATTTGCTTCCAGTTCTTTTGTCAGAAATGCCTCACTGCGATATCCCATCACCAGCTGACACTCTGTCTGATATCCTGCTTTTAACTGTTTTGCCAGTTCCAGCATCGGCGGAACACCGATCCCGCCGCCAAACAGCATGGCTTTCTTTTCTCTTCCTGTCTCCAGGTCAAATCCGTTTCCAAGCGGTCCCATAACATCCAGAGTATCGCCCTCTTTCATCAGAGAGAACTGCTCAGTCCCGGTCTGTTTTCCGGTCACGCGGTAAACAACACGCAGCGCCCCATTTTCCTGATCGATCTCACACAGACTGATAGGTCTTGGAAGGAGCTTTCCTCCATCATTCGTATACATGGAGATAAACTGTCCCGGGACTGCCTCTGCTGCGATCGGCTCTGCTTTCAGCCACATACTGTAAATATCTTCTGCGATCTTCTCCTGAGAGAGGACCACTGCTGTCATTTTCTGTTTCTTAGACATGAATCTTCCTCCCCGGTACTTATCTTGCTTCTAATGCGCCCTGAATATCTGCAACCATAGCTTCCACTGCTGCTCTGGAGGCATCTCCGAAATTCTCTGCTCCAAATTTTGCGTATGCTTCCTGTTTATAAGCTGCAATGATTCCTCTGGAGGAATTTACGATCGCACCCAGTCCGTCCTCATTGAAGAAGTGTACCAGATCTTTTCCCTGTCCGCCCTGCGCACCATATCCCGGCACCAGGATGTAAGATTTCGGCATGACTTTCCGAAGTACTTTTCCCATCTCTGGATAAGTAGCACCTACCACGGCTCCGATATAGCTGTACTCATCACCCATACAGTCAGCGCCCCACTGTGCTACTTTTTCTCCAACCAGTTCGTACAGAGGCTTTCCGTCGATCAGCTGATCCTGGAACTCTCCACTGGATGGATTGGATGTTTTTACCAAAATAAAGAGACCCTTTTTGTGCTCTTTGCAGACATCGATAAACGGATTCACCCCGTCAGAACCAAGGTATGGATTCACAGTTGCAAAATCTTCATCAAACGGAACATACTCTTTACTTCCTACTTTGACACTTCCCAGATGTCCAACTGCATATGCTGCAGATGTGGAACCGATGTCCCCACGCTTGATATCTCCGATCACCACCAGGTCTTTGGACTTACAGTAATCTACTGTCTTTTTAAACGCCTCGATCCCTGGCACTCCAAACTGCTCATACATTGCGATCTGTGGCTTTACTGCCGGAATCAGATCATAAGTTTTGTCCACGATTTCTTTATTGAACTGCCAAATTGCTTCTGCTGCTCCCTCCAGAGTCTCCCCAAATTCCGCAAATGCTTTTTTCTGTACGTGCTCCGGAATGTAGTTTAACATTGGATCTAATCCCACCACGATCGGCGCCTTTGTTTCTTTGATTTTTGCTACCAGTTTGTTGATCATTTTTTCTTCCTCCCTGTTCTCTAAAAAGGGACAGAAC
>Snoopy_p1__coassemble_6027_pt1 | contig 3234 bp, 2 predicted proteins | sample Snoopy_p1__metabat2_high_PE_024 | metagenome-assembled genome bin Snoopy_p1
AGCTCAATCATTATCATAGAAGATTATTATTTACAGACTTTTCTTCATAGTCTCAAAAATTCCAACAGGATTTCCGAAACAGTGGTTATTCCTATGACATGATAAAAGACCGAATTGTAAAACAAATTGAACTTTCTTTTGAAGAATGATATCATATCCACAATCCTTTATATTTGTGACACTTCCCAGATTCAACCACCTATAATTCCTAAGTAACCAAATGGGCAGTCCACCTTTGAACTGCCCATTTTCTTATTCCTTTTTCATAACAGCAATCTCACAACTGCTCGTTTGATACATTCCACTTACTTCAATAGTTACATTCTGCGCTGTCGTTCCCTTTGTGCGAACCCAAAAAGCAGATGTTCCTCCTATCAACGGAAATCTGGAAGGTCCCATGATCTCCATCTCTCCTAAAATTTGAACTTCGACACATTCCTGTACAAACGGCATCACATTTCCATCCTGATCCAATGCACTCACTACAATTCTCGTTGCATCATATGTATCTGTATCTGCTTCCAGGATGACATCATCAGCTTTTACACAAAGCTCACTATACTGTTTATCTTCTCCGATCTTTCTGACGCAAACACATTCTCCTTCAAAATATCCTTCCAAAACGAAATTATTTGCGCTCTCTCCCCAGCCTCCGACTGCCTTCACTGCTTCTCCATATAATGCTTTGACATTCAAATCATACTTTTCTGCTTTGCTTCTAATATACAGGAAATCTTCCGGTGACATACTCAGAAGTTCTCCTGAAACTACCTTTTTCAGCAAAAACTGGCGGAATTCTTCTGCATCCTCCTGCTCCATTCCGAAATCCAAACTCTTTTCCATCAAATGGGAAATGATCACCGGCGGATGAGCCAGATATGGAAACTCTGTCTGATCCGGATAAAAATCATCAATATAGCTGCCATTCTTATAGACTCTGACAAAATCACAATTGGTCAGAATATGAAATGGAACAGTTCCTCCTTCGTCTCGTTCTCCTCTGCTTGCCGCAGTAATTGGTTCCAAGACAATCTCTTTTGTTGGATCTTTCTGAGAACGATAGGAAAATGCCGCAAATTTCGGATTTCGGAACATATCATATACCCCATGATAACAAATTTTATCCCCAGATCCAAAGCAGCTGTGTGTATTATAGTCAAATGCACACCAACTGATTCCTCCTGCAAAATCCTCACGCTTTACGGATTCATTGATCACCCGTAGATGCCGCATAGCATGTTCCACTACACGTGACTCCTGATCAAATTTTTTCGTCGGATACATATGACCATTGCTTTCCGTTACCAATAAAGGAACTTTTTTCTCCAATCCGGTAGTCTCACTCTGTGGACGAAATACAACCTCACCCCCGTCATGTGTAAAGTCATTATAGGTATACACATCTTCCAAAAATTCACTTCGCTGGATGTAGCGCGTTCCTCCGGTCTGCCTGATAGGATCCATTTCTCTGGCAATCCGATTTGTTTCCAGATAAAATTCATGATCATCCTGAGATTCATTGATCCGGACCCCCCATAAGATCACCGACGGTCTGTTAAAGTCCCTGCGGATCATTCCCCGGACATCTTCATACGAATGTTCCTTCCACTGTGAATCCCCGATATGCTGCCATCCCGGAATCTCTTCCATCACCAGAAGTCCTAATTCGTCACAGGCATCCAGAAAATGCCTGGACTGCGGATAATGACTGGTTCTTACAATATTGCATCCGGCTTCATTTTTGATAATTTCAGCATCTTTTCTCTGCACTCGCTTCGGCATTGCATATCCGTTATATGGCCAACTCTGATGTCTGTTTAATCCAACCAGAGAAATATGCTTCCCATTCAGAAAGAAGCCATCCGTTCGAAACTGTGCACTTCTGAATCCATATTGTTCACTGCATACATCTCTTTTATCATTTAATTCAAGACTTACTTCCACTTCATAAAGCTGCGGATCTTCTATATCCCACAACTGAATTCCTTTAATCGATGTCATCTCCAGCTTATAAGAAGACCATCCTTTCTGTATCTGAACTTTTGTTTCACTGGATGCCACTACGGCATCCGGTGAATTTTTCTGTCTGATAGAAAGCAGGAATGTTCCTTCTCCTTCTTCATCAGAACATACATCACAAACACACTGCAGATCTTTTTCTTCTTTCAAGGGCTCTTTGCAACTAATCCACAATTTTTCCAGCGAAAGCCCATCTGAAATCCTCATAGAAACTTCCCGATAGATTCCTCCGTATGTAAGATAATCAACCACATTCCCAAATGGCGGAATATCCTTTCGCTCGGTAGAATCAACCTGTACCACGACTACATTTTCCCCATCCGGTTTCAAATACGGGGTCAAATCTATCGAAAATGGAAGATATCCCCCTTCATGACTGCCCGCAGATTCCCCATTACAAAATACTTCACATGCAATCATAACGCCTTCAAAATCTAGAAAAATTTGTTTGCCTTTTTCCGATTCTGATAAGTAAAATTTCTTTTTATAGCAGCTTACAAACTGATATTCTTCTTCGCAAAATCCATTCAACGGAAGTATTCTATTTGTATGTGGAAGCTCAATCTGCTCAAACCCTTTGACACTTGGGTCACACTGTTTATCCACTTCCTGAAATTCTGATTTATAAAACCATTCTCTGTTCCATGCAATTCTTTTCTGCATTTTTTTCTCATCCTCTACTTTTCTATAACTTCTTTCCGTTTTTTCAATTCTTCCATAATTTCCTCATGCTTACTTTCTGTCAGACTGTAAAAGAAAACAGGCAGGCATTTTCTTGCCATGTACAATGTATCAATAAAATCGCTAGAAATCGTCTCCTGACACAATGCTTCCACTTCCCGGTATATAAATTTCATATCAAATGATTGAATATTATGCCCTACCAGAATATCTTTTCCAACAAACTCTAAAAAAGCTGCCATCGTCTCTCTGATACAGGGAGCAAGGTATCCCGCACAATCCCATTCTTTACTTTTATTGCAGATATTTCTATGATATTGTCTGTGTATGCACTAATCCCTGTTGTCTCCAGATCAAACACGGTATAATCCGGCACGTATTGAACCAGCCGTTTTCCTCATTCCTTCATCTTTTATCTTTTGCACTGCTCCTTTAAAATCTTTATATATAGAAAAAAACAACACCCACCGGTGCTGCCTTCTCATTCCATCTATATATCCTGTACCTTCAAAACTGCATACAAAGAATACTCTT
>Snoopy_p1__coassemble_11940_pt1 | contig 1855 bp, 2 predicted proteins | sample Snoopy_p1__metabat2_high_PE_024 | metagenome-assembled genome bin Snoopy_p1
TGGAGTGGTATACAGACAGACGCCAATATAAGCAGGCATATGAGATGGTGAGGAAGTATGGGGGATTTATTCAGATTTCATAGTTTTTTCAATTCGTACATTTCCGGTATGAAAACAGGGAAACGATAGGTTTCCTCAAAAAAACGCATTCTGTAGATCATGTTTCTTTGAAAAAAGCAGAGAAGATTGTAAACTTAAATTAAAAACAAGTTTACAATTGAGTGGCCGTGTACTATACTGAAGAAAGAAATCAGTATGGAGGAAGAACAATGAGTTTGATACAGGAAATCAAAGAACAGGTATTGCAGGGAAATCAGATCGACAAGGCAGAGGCGCTACAGTTATACGAACAGTCGCTGGAGGAATTATGCCTTGCTGCAGACGAGATTCGCTACAGGTTTTGTGGAAATCGATTTGATCTTTGTACGATCATCAATGGAAAGAGCGGCAGGTGTTCGGAAAACTGCAAATATTGTGCACAGTCAGCCTGTTATCATACAGAAATTGAAGAATATTCATTGCTTGAAGTGGAGAAGATCACAGAGCAGGCAAAATACAATGAGGAAAGAGGCGTTCTGCGTTATTCGATTGTAACGTCCGGCAAAGCATTGAATGATACAGAAGTAGAACATGTTTGCCAAAGCGTGCGGGAAATTCACAAAAAATCCAAGATCGCAGTCTGTGTGTCGGGAGGACTTTTAAAGGAAGCACAGTTTCGAAAATTAAAACAAGCAGGCGTCACAAGGGTGCATAATAATCTGGAGACATCCCGACAGAATTTCCCGAATGTCTGTACCACCCATACTTATGAAGATAAGGTCGCAGCAATCCGTGGGGCTCAAAAATCCGGACTGGAGGTTTGCAGCGGTGGAATCATGGGGTTGGGAGAAACTGTAGAAGACCGAATTGATCTTGCATTGGAAGTCCGAAACTTAGGAATCAAATCCATGCCTGTAAATTTACTGAATCCCATTCCGGGGACGCCGTATGAGAAGAATCCGGTTCTTACGACGGAAGAAATGCGTCGGATGGTTGCTGTTTTCCGGTTTTTGCTCCCAGATGCATGGATTCGTCTTGCAGGAGGAAGAGGGCTTCTTCCTGATAAAGGAAGATCCTGCTTTATATCAGGAGCAAATGCTGCAATTTCAGGAGACATGCTGACAACTGCCGGAATTACCATTGAGCGGGATATGCAGATGTTGAGAGAACTTGGTTACACTGTAAAATAAAGAAAATTTGAAAATAGAGAAAAAGTGAAAGTGACTTTCAGCTTTTTCTCTAATTTTCTTTACAAACTAATAGTTTTTGTTATAATTAGTTAGTCAAAACTAATAAAAGTTAATTATAATAAAATCCGAGGAGAAGAAAAATGTTTGTATTGAGTAAATTATTCAGCACAGCAGCAGTTTTATTATGCGTATTGTGTCTGGCAGCTCCGTTGAAAAAAACAAAGGTGGGACAGAAAATAAAAGGACTTCGTACACTGCTGAAGCCGCATGTGCTCTATGGCTGGCTGCTGCTTGTTACAGGACTGATGCATGGGATTATGGCAGATAAGAACCCGGGGATGATCAGTGGGAAGCTGGTATGGATGGTATTGCTTGTTCTGCTTCTTGCGGCCTGCCTGAAAAGCCGGATGAAAAAATCTGTCTGCATGTTTCTTCACAGATTCTTATCTGTTGTTTTTGCAGCAGGAATTGTATTTCATATTACGTATGCAGTAATATTCTAAAGCAGCAGTTTTTGTTTCCGCCTTGTAAATCTTTCTGACTGACGGTATACTCAGAACAGAAAGTATTTTCACTAGAGGAAGGACTAAAGAGAGAATGACGATCAAACAGAAAAAAACAATTGC